>Ga0134125_10000463_pt1 | contig 54881 bp, 54 predicted proteins | sample KB31751_FD_96464 | JGI IMG/M metagenome (GOLD analysis project Ga0134125, IMG submission 96464) | Terrestrial soil microbial communities with excess Nitrogen fertilizer from Kellogg Biological Station, Michigan, USA - KB3-175-1 | ecosystem: Environmental > Terrestrial > Soil > Unclassified ... | reverse complement strand
CGCATCCGTTCCCGTCAATCGAGACGCCTCGCGACGACGCCCCCGGCCGGACCGGACGAGAGGATCATAGGCATATATCCTAGGAACGGTCAACACTCCTATTACAAAAGATTTTGTGCTGCGGTGCGGCAGGCGCGGGCAGGAACGAGGTGCTGAACCGGCGATGGCGCGGGCGACTCTCATTCGTCATGGCCGGGCTTGTCCCGGCCATCCACGTCTTGCTTGCTGAATCCAGAAAAGGCGTGGATGCCTGGGACGAGCCCGGGCATGACGAGCGGATAGGGCCTCACCCCCTTCGCCTCACAAACGCCACGCCGGCCTCCCCGCCGAGCCGCCACACCACGCGGCAGGCGCGCTCGATGTCGCCGGCCTCGGCCGAAACCAGCAGCGTGAACACGTCCGGCAGCGGCGTCTCGACGTAGAGCCGCGCGCCCGTCTCGGACAGGTCGACGACGAGGCAGTCGCGCGGCAGCGCGCCGGGCACGGGGATGTACTGCGCCCGGCGGTTGATGGCCTGGCGGACGGCGCCGCGCCGCTCGGCGGGCCGCGGCTTCAGGCGCGCGGTCATCGGACGGGACGGGGATGGTTGAGGCTCATGGCCGCGACGGTAGCGGCGGCCGGTTCAGGCGTGGTTATGGGGAAGGGGAGGATTTGAGGCGAAATGCGCGGGCGCTCTGGCTCCCAGCGGGCGCAGCGACCGACGCGCGCCCAGGTTGCATACGGTGATAGCATCGATTCCGGTGCATCCGGAACGGCCCCCGCCTTGACGAAGTTATCACCTGCTGATAAGCCTAAACGTAAGCGCAGGGACGATCCCTCGCTGCTGCGCCTGCTCGATCTCGACGGCGAGATCATGGAAGTCGGCGGCGGCTTCTGGGTCGCGTTGCGGGTCAGGCGCGTGACGGCGTCCGCGGCAAGGCCGCACGGCATCGCCTATTCGCTGGTGCTGATCGGCCCCGGGGACGAGCGGCTCGTCTGTTACGACAACGCGCATCCGGTGAAGGCCGGGCGCGGCCCCGGCGGACGCAAGGCAGCGGCAGCCGATCACCGCCATGTCCGGAGCCGGATCGCGCCTTATGCCTACACGGACGCCGATGTCTTGATGCGCGACTTCTGGACCGACGTCGAACGCGTATTGAAAGAGGAGGGTGTGCCATGAACAAGACGAAAGTGCTTCGCATCGGCATCGCCTCGCGCGAGCAGATGAAGGCGCGGACGATCGCCGTCGCGCGCGGCACGCACAAGCGTGCGGCCAATGAGCCAAAGGTGTGGTTCACCTCGATGGAATCGCTGGCGCAGGTGCTCTCGACGAAGAACACGCTGCTGCTGGAGCTGATCCGCCGCGCGCGCCCGGCTTCGCTGAAGGAATTGTCCACGCTGTCCGGCCGCGCAGTCAGCAACCTCTCGCGCACGCTGCGAACGATGGAGCGCTACCGGCTGGTGACGCTGACCGAGACGGAGAGCGGCACGCTGGTGCCTGCGGTGCCGTATGACCGGCTGATGCTCGAGCGGGAGTTGGGGTAGGGGGCGGGTCGCAATAGCGACGCGTATTGCGCCGGTGGGGTTCGTCGGCGGATTACGCTGCGCTAACCCGCCCTACGGGCTAGTCAACTGACTCCCAGCTTCTCGTAACATCGGCCGCGACATTGTCGTGCGTGGGCATGAGCCGTGATCGGGAGATCTCTTCACGAGCTAGCATACGTGCCAGCTCCGGCACGTTACTCTTACCTAAGATTATCTTTTGAAGGACGGTTTCCTTAACACCCGACTCCGCCACAAAGGTTTCAAGCGAAGGGCGTCTTCCTGCTCTAACCATGTAGTCAATCCCGGATCCCCGAATTGACGTGAATTGCCCAGACTGAGCCGCAAGGAAGAAATTTTCCCGCATTGGAGTTCGAACGATCTCGATAGTCGGGTGAATTTCATCATAGTTATTATTGTCCTCGACCTTGCCATCAAAGATGACCGGAAAAACAGCGGGTCTGCCTTTGACGGACATTGCTCGCTGCCTATGGATCGCCCAGACCGCAATGTCGGTTGGCGCCTTGTCTGCGCCTGCGCCCTCCGCCGCGAAGAAGGCAGCCTTGACCGGATCATGCGTCCAATCGAGAAGACGCGTCGGTATTCCATGATGTTGCGCCAAAGAAATATAATTTGGTATGTCAGAGAACCGAAAAAAATCATCTCCGACTAGCGGACTTCCTGCGCCCATTAGCCAATCCGGACTCAATGCGAGTTCCGGAGGAAGTTGCGAGATTGGAGTTGCTAGGCCTAACCGATCACAAGCTAAAAGAAAATCGTATACCGGCAGCAATTCAGCTGTCGTTTCGATTGTTAGGCGTCTTTGCAAATCGGAGTCGTCGGAACCGAAACGAGTCGGTCCAGAGTGATGGTTCCCGAATGCCCAGTCTAATCGTTGCGTCGGGTTCGTTCGTTGAAATCGCTTAGTAGCTTCGGCGCGCGCTCCGGCGATAACCTTATTTCCTGGTCGCCATGCCGAGGGCAGTAGTGGCCAATCGGCGTCCTGGTGACCCCGAAATGCCCATGGAAATCGATCGCCCTCCCACCAAGAATCATTCGACCGTCGGAGCGCCGTAAGAAAATCATGGGCATTCGGAGCATGCCAAACAGATATTCCTGGTTCGACCTCAGTCCAAATCGGCTCAGTCATACGCATCCCTGAAGCAATTTAGATCGGTCAAACGTGTCGAGGGGGAACGCAGCGAAGGCCTTAAAGAAGTTGCGGAGAAACCCATCACTTTCGTAAGGGGTTCTCCAACCCAGAAGGTGCGCAGTTTTTTGTCGACTCTCGCTACCGCGCTACTACTTCGCGGCGACGATCTTCTGCCTCTGCTCGCCCAGCCCCTCGATCCCCAGCGTCACCACATCGCCGGGCTTCAAGAACTTCGGCGCCGGCTTCATGCCGAGCGCGACGCCCGGCGGCGTGCCGGTGATGACGATGTCGCCGGCCTCCAGCACCATGAACTGCGACAGGTACCAGACGATGTGCTCGCAATCGAAGATCATCGTCTTGGTGTTGCCGCTCTGGCGCCGCTCGCCGTTGACGTCGAGCCACATCGCAAGGTTCTGCACGTCCTTGATCTCGTCTTTGGTGACGAACCACGGCCCGATCGGCCCGAACGTTTCGCAGGACTTGCCCTTCATCCACTGGCCGCCCGAGCGCTCGATCTGGAAGGCGCGCTCGGACACGTCGTTGCCGACGAAATAGCCGGCGATCGCCGCCTTCGCGTTCTTGCGCTCGAGGTAGCGCGCGCGCTTGCCGATGACGATGCCGATCTCGACCTCGTAGTCGAGCTTGGTCGATTCGCGCGGCTGGATGGTGTCGTCGTTCGGGCCGCAGATCGAGGTCGTCGTCTTGGAGAAGACCACCGGCTCCTTCGGCACCGGCATGCCGGCCTCCGCCGCGTGGTCGGAATAGTTCAGCCCGATGGCGATGAAGTTCTTCACGTTGCCGACGCAGGGGCCGAGGCGCGGGCGGCCGGCCACCGGCTTCATGCGCTTGAGGTTGAGCTTCTTGATTTTGGCAAGGCCGCCGGAGGCGAGCATCGCGCCGTCGATGTCCTTCACGACGCGGGAGAGGTCGCGGATCTTGCCGTCCTCGCCGATGATGCCGGGCTTCTCGCGGCCGGGGGCGCCATAACGGACAAGCTTCATCGTCTCATCTCCTTGGGAGTGTATTTGAGGTGGCGATCGAGGATCGGCCGATCGCCGCGGATCATGCGTCGGCGGGACGCGCGGGGCAAGCCGGGAAGGGGCTTAGGGCGGGGCGCGGGCGCCTAGAGCAGCGGCGGGCCGTCCTTGCCGCGGCAGCGGCGCAGGAGGTTGGGCAGGATGGCCGCGGCGCCGACGAAGACAAGCCCGGAGCCGATCACCAGGAGCCAGTTGGCGACCGAGGGGCCGAGCACGTCGTGCAGCTGGGCGAGCATGAGGAGCGTCCGGGCCGCGGCTCCGGCCGGGGCAGCCGGAACTGTAGGGCAGGCGCGCCGCGGCCAGGCGTAAAATGCCAATAAAATGCGGTGGTTGCAGCGTCACCGCTGTGTGGGGTGCCAGTCATCCGCGGCCCGCCGGGCGGCCGTCAGAACGCGCCGTTGAACAGGCCGCCGTCGATCAGGAGGTTCTGCCCGGTGATGTAGCCGGAATGCGCCGAGCACAGGAACGCGCAGGCCGCGCCGAACTCGTCCGGCTGGCCGAAGCGGCGGGCGGGGATGGTGGCGGCGCGCTGGCCGGCCGCCTCGTCCTCGGAGATGTGCTTGGTCTCCGCGGCCTTCTTGATGGTGCTGCGCAGCCGGTCGGTGTCGAACGCCCCGGGCAGGATGTGGTTGATGGTGACGTTCTTGTCCGCCACCGACCTCGCCACGCCGGCGAGGAAGGCGGTGAGCCCGGCGCGCGCGCCGGACGAGAGGTCGAGGCCGGCGAGCGGCATCTTCACCGAGCCGGAGGTGATGTTGACGATGCGGCCGAAGCGCCGCTCCATCATCGGGGCGATGGTCTTCTGGATCAGCTCGATCGCCACCACCATGTTGGCGGTCACGCCGTCGATGATCTGCCGGCGGGTGAGCTCGCGGAAATCGCGCAGCGGCGGGCCGCCATTGTTGTTGACCAGGATGTCGGGATCGGGACAGGCGGCGAGCAAAGCCTGCTGGCCCTCGGGGCTGGCGAGGTCGGCGGCGACCGCGGTGACCTTCACCTTGTAGCGCTTGCTCATCTCGGCGGCGGTCGCCTCAAGGCGCGCCTTGTCGCGGCCGTTGATCACCACGTCGCAGCCGGCTTCGGCGAGCTTCTCGGCGCAGGCGCGGCCGAGCCCGCGGCTCGAGGCGCAGACAATGGCCTTGCGGCCGGCAATACCGAGATCCATGGGGCGGTCCTTCCGTTCGTCAAACGCAAGGGCCTGTTAGAAAGCGCAAGGCGCGGCCGGTCAAGGGCGGGCGGCGTTGAGCAGCACCCCGATCAGGATGCTCGTCATGACCGCGATGAGCAGCGCGCCGGCGCCATCGCCGCAGACCAGGCCGGTCAGGACGATCAGGCCGGCGGCGGCCGCGCCGATGGCCACGCAGGCGGCGGCGAGGGGACCGGCCTGCCGCGGCGCGTGGCGCGCGCGGCTCGGCAATGCGATCGGCAAAGAGGTCGGCACGGGAAGCCTCCCAGGGACAGCATCGCCTGTGACAGGCGACGCGCCCGAGGCTAGCCCCGGGGCCCCGGCGGCGGATGTGACATAGATCACGGTTTTGCCCTGTCGCCGCGCTGTCGCACAGGGTTGCTAGCTCCTGCCGGGCCGATTTCTTCGATTCGCGGGGGACACGATGCCCGATCCGGCCAGGGACGTGATGGAAAAGGCCTATGCGCGATGGGCGCCGGTCTACGACACGCTGTGCGGGCCGGTGTTTCTCAGCGGACGCCGCGCGGCGGCGGCGGCGGCGCGCGCCGCCGGCGGACGCATCCTCGAGATCGGCGTCGGCACCGGCCTGTCGTTCGACGACTACGACGCGACCACCGAGATCACCGGCATCGACATATCGCGGCCGATGATCGCGCGGGCCCGTGAGCGGGCGGCGAGCGGCCGCTATCCGTTCGTGAAGGAGCTCGCGGTGATGGACGCGGCGGCGATGACCTTTGCGGACGCGACGTTCGACTGCGTCGTCGGCCAGTTCGTCATCACCCTGGTCGAGGATCCCGAGCGCGTGCTGTCGGAATGCGCGCGGGTGGTCAAGCCCGGCGGCGAGATCATCCTCGTCAACCATCTCTATTCCGAAAAGGGGCTGGCCGCGGCGGTGGAACGCCTGCTGGCCGAGCGGGCGCGCAAGGTCGGCTTGCGTCCGGAGTTTCCGTTCCGGCGGCTGGCCGCGTGGGCGCGGAGCCACGGCGGCGCCGAATTGATCGAGCGTCGGAAGGTGAAGCCGTTCGGCGTCTACACCTTGGTGCGGTTCCGGCGGCTGGCGCAGGAGCGTGTTGCGGCGTGAGCGCTGTCACAAAATTGCAATCGAACGATGCTAGACGCACAGCCAGATGATCGGCATTCGCAAGAGAGCCAGTTCGTGACGGACCTCGCCACGAAGCAGTATCGCGCGCTCTTCATCTCGGACGTTCATCTCGGCACCCGCGGCTGCCAGGCCGACAAGTTCCTCGATTTCCTGCGCTGGCACGACGCCGACACCATCTACCTCGTCGGCGACATCGTCGACGGCTGGGCGCTGCGCTCGTCGTGGTACTGGCCGCAGGCGCACAACGACGTGGTGCAGAAGCTCCTGCGCAAGGGCCGCAAGGGCGCGCGGCTCGTCTATATCCCCGGCAACCACGACGAATTCCTGCGCGGCTATTACGGCACGCATTTCGGCGGCATCGAGGTCGTCGAAAGCGCGGTGCACGTGGCCGCCGACGGCCGGCGCTATCTCGTCGTGCACGGCGACATGTTCGACCTCGTCGTGACGCAGGCGCGCTGGCTGGCTCTGCTCGGCGACAAGGCCTACGACCTCGCGCTCACCGCCAACCGGCTGTTCAACGGCCTGCGCCGCATCTTCGGCGCGCCGTACTGGTCGCTGTCGAAGTGGGCGAAGCACAAGGTCAAGAACGCGGTGAACTACATCGGCGCCTTCGAGAAGGCGCTGGCGACCGAGGCGAAACGGCACGCGGCGGGCGGCGTCGTCTGCGGCCACATTCACACGCCGGCGCTGCACGACGACTTCGGCCTGGCTTACGTCAATTGCGGCGACTGGGTCGAGAGCTGCACGGCCGCGGCCGAGCGGCACGACGGCACGTTCGAGATCATCAGCTGGACGAGGATCGCCGGGGTGCCGGATCACGAGGCGGCCGACGCGGCCGATCTCGCACCGGCGCGGGCGGCGTGAGCGGGCATCAGCGGGAGAGAGTGTTGAACATCCTCATCGCCACCGACGCCTGGCATCCGCAGGTGAACGGCGTCGTGCGAACGCTCGGCCAGATGGCGCAGGAGGCACCGGCGCATGGCGCATCGATCACCTTCCTGACGCCGGGCGAGTTCCGCACCGTGGCCATGCCGGGCTATCGCGAAATCCGCCTCGCGCTGGTCTCGCCCGGCATCGTGGAGCGGCGGATCGACGCGGTCGCGCCGGACGCGGTCCACATTGCTACCGAAGGGCCGCTCGGCCAGGCCGTGCGCCGCATCTGCCTTCGCCGCGGCCTGCCGTTCACGACCAGCTTCCACACCCGCTTTCCCGATTACATCGCCGAGCGATTGCCGCGCGCCGGCCGCTGGCCCGCCGACCTGAGCTGGGCCTGGCTGCGCCGCTTTCACGCACCGGCGGCGGCGGTCATGGTGGCGACGCCGACTTTGGCGCGGGAGCTCACCGCGCGCCGCTTCCGCAATGTCAGGCTCTGGCCGCGCGGCGTCGATGCGGCGCTGTTCCGCCCGCGCGCGGGCGCGGCGCTCGACCTGCCGCGGCCGATCTTCCTCACCGTCGGGCGCGTCGCGGTCGAGAAGAACCTCGATGCGTTTCTCGGGCTCGACCTGCCGGGAACCAAGGTCGTGGTCGGCGAGGGGCCGGCGCGCCGGGCGCTCATGCGGCAATATCCGGACGCGGTGTTCCTCGGCGCGCGCCACGGCGGGGCGCTCGCGGACATCTATGCCGCCGCCGACGCATTCGTGTTTCCGAGCCTCACCGACACGTTCGGGCTGGTCCTGCTCGAGGCGCTGGCGAGCGGCGTGCCGGTGGCGGCGTTCCCGGCCGACGCGCCGCGTGACGTGATCGGTGCGGCGCCGGTCGGCGTGCTCGATGCCGACTTGCGCCGCGCCTGCCTCGCCGCGATCGATTGCTCGCGCGAGGCCTGCCGCGCCTTTGCGCTGACCATGACCTGGGCGGAGAGCGCGCGGCTGTTCCTGACGCACGTGCGCGAAGGCAACACGCCGCAACGGAAAAAGCGCGCCCGCCGCCTGCGCGCCGTCGCGGCGTAGCGGTCCGCCTCATCCTGAGGAGGGCGCGGAACGCGCCCGTCTCGAAGGATGGGGCGGCTCTCATGGTTCGAGACGCGCACCTGCGGTGCGCTCTTCACCATGAGGCAGAGAGACCGCGCGGGGGACGACAGGCCGCCCGGATTGCGCTAGCCTTCGCCCATGACCGCACACGCCCGACCGCTTCCGACCTTCGCCGATGTCGACGCCGCCGCCGCGCGCATTGCCGGGTTCGCGGTGCGCACGCCGCTCGTCAACAATCCCGCGCTCGACGACCGTCTCGGCGCCCGCGTCTTCCTCAAGGCCGAGACGCTGCAGCGCACCGGCTCGTTCAAGTTCCGCGGCGCCTACAACAAATGCGCCTCGATCCCCGCCGACAAGCGCGCCGCCGGCGTCGTCGCCTATTCCTCCGGCAATCACGCGCAGGGCGTCGCCGCCGCGGCCAAGCTCCTCGGCATGCGCGCCACCATCGTCATGCCGGCGGACGCGCCGAAGGCCAAGCGCATGCGCACCGAGGCGCTCGGCGCCGAGGTCATCGCCTATGACCGCAACACCGAAGACCGCGCGGCGATCGCGGCGCGCGTCGTCGCCGAGCGCGGCGCGACGCTCGTGCCGCCTTACGACGATCCGCTGATCGTCGCCGGGCAGGGCACGATCGGCCGCGAGATCGTCGAGGATCTGGCGGCGCTGAATTTGAAGCCCGACATTGTCTTCGTCGGCATGTCCGGCGGCGGGCTTGCCGCCGGCACGGCGCTCGGCATCAAGGCGCAGGTGCCGGAGGCCGCGATCTACGGCGTCGAGCCGGAAGGTTTCGATGACACGCTGCGCTCGTTCAGGAGCGGCAAGCACGAAACCAACCCGCGCATGAGCGGCTCGATCTGCGACGCGCTGATGAGCGCGACGCCGGGCGAGGTGACGTTCCCGATCAACTCGAAGCTGATCGGGCAGGGCTTCGCCGTCAGCGACGAGGAGGTCGGCCGCGCCGTGCGGTTTGCTTTCGAGGAGCTGAAGCTGGTGGTCGAGCCGGGCGGCGCTGTCGGGCTTGCCGCCATGCTCGCCGGCAAATTGGACCTCAAGGGCAGGGTCGTGTGCGGCGTGCTGTCCGGCGGCAATGTCGACCCGGCGATGTTCGCGAAGCTGATCGGGGCTTGACCGGCTCTCGAGTCAGAGACCCTTTGAGGACCGCGCTGTCGCGCGGCCGCCTCAGGGTGACGGGCAAGCGTCACGAAAACAGCGCGAGCCGCTCCTCCTCGCTGAGCGCGACGATCTGCGCCAGCGCGTCGGCGACCGGCGTGCCCGGCGGCGCGGTGTGCTCGGGCGGCACGATCTCGGCCATGACATTTGCCGGCGGTGCCGGTTCTGGCGCCGCCGCGTCGGCCACGGCTTCGGCGCCGGTGAAATCCTCGCCGGAATAATGCGACGGCTGAGGCCCGCTGCCCGCCTTGATCACCTTGACCTGCGGCATGTCGCGCTCGGCGGCCGCGATTGCCTGCGCGGCGATGGCCGCGAGCGCGGTGGGCGGCGCGGCGCCGGGAGCCGCCGGTAGAGGGGCCGCCGCGGCAGCCTGCGCGCGCTGCTCGGCCAGGGTCGCCTCGATGCGCTCGATGGCGCCGAGCAGCATTTCGGTCTCGGCCAGGCGCGAGCGCCGCGCATGCTCGGCCAGGAACGCGCGGCCGCGCGCGCTCGAGGAGAGCACGGCCAGGAAGGCCTTGTATTCGTTGTCGCCGTGGCTCTGGGGCTCACCGGCGAGGGCCTGCGCCTCGTTCGACATGTGCATTCCCCGTCCGGGCAGTTTATCAATCATGCCTGCTGATTCGGCCAGACGGCCTCCCATTCCGGACCGCCTCCCATGCGGCCTCTGCCGGTGCCTCGGTTGAGCTTCGCGCCGCGGCTGGCGGCGCTCTACATCGCGCTTTTCGTCTTTTCCGGCATCCAGTTGCCGTTCTTCCCGATCTGGCTGAAGGCGAAGGGCATCGATGCCTCGCTGATCGGGCTCGTCGTCGCGGTGCCGTCGCTGGTGCGCGTCTTCGGCATCCCGTTTGCCGCGCGCGAGGCCGACCGGCGCGACGCGCTGCGGCTGGCGATCGTCATCTGCGCGTGCGCGAGCGTCGCGGCCTATGTGCTGGTCGGGCTGTCGGCCGGCGCGCTGGCGATCTTCCTCACCTATTCGCTCGCGTCGCTGTTCTACGCGCCGGTGATGCCGCTGACGGAGACCTATGCGCTCATGGGCCTGTCGGCGCGCGGCCGCGCCTACGGCCCGGTACGGCTGTGGGGCTCGGTCGCCTTCGTCGCCGCGAGTTTCGCGACCGGGATTGCCATCGAGGTGATGCCGGCGCGCGATCTCATCTGGATGCTGGTGGCGGCCAGCGTGCCGGTCGCATTCGCGAGCCTCGCGCTGCTTCCGATCGCCACGGATCTGCGCGCGCCGCGGGCCGCGGCGCCGGCCCGGCGCGGCCTCCTGCGCGACCGCGGCTTCCTCGCCGTGCTGGCGGCGGGAAGCCTGATCCAGGCGAGTCACGCCGTCTATTACGGCTTCTCCTCGCTGCAATGGCGCGCCGACGGGCTGGACGGCGGCACCATCGCGGCCCTGTGGGCGATCGGCGTCGTCGCCGAGATCGTGCTGTTTGCGGTTTCAGGGCGGCTGCCGATTCCGCCGGCCGGCCTGTTGATGCTCGGCGCGGCCGGCGCGCTCGTCCGCTGGGGCGTGATGATGCTCGACCCGCCGGCGGCGCTGCTGCCGGTCCTGCAAATCCTGCACGCGCTCTCGTTCGGCGCGACGCATCTCGGCGCGCTCACTTACGTGGCGCGGCGGGCGGGGGAGGGCGAGGCGGCGACGGCGCAGGGGCATCTCGCCATCGCGCTCAGCGCGGTGATGGCGGGGGCGAGCGCGCTGGCGGGCCCGCTCTACGCGCATTACGGCGTCAAGAGTTACGCGGCGATGGCGCTAATGGCGGTCGCTGGCGGAGTAGCCGCCCGAATAGCGGGCCGTGCGCGTGCGGACATGCCGCGCGCTTGAGCGCACATGCGTGCGGTGCTCGGCGCGGACGTGATAGACGCGCTCGCCGCCGCAGCTCGCGACCACGCCCTGCAGATCGTCGCCCTGCATGTAGATCATCCGCCGCGTCAGCCCGCCGTGGCGGTTGATCCAGCGGCGCACGTCGGTCGGATAGATGTTCCACAGCGCCTGCGTGCCGAGCGGGCTGGTGATCGGGCGGCCGTCGTCGTCGGGCATCCACGCGGCGTGGAAGCCGAAGCGGGCGCGCGGCGTCGCGCAGATGCGGCTGCGCGGAATGAGACCGAGAACGAGCGTGCAGGCGGAGAGGCAGTTGCCGTCGACGACGACGCGTTCGCCGGAGGAGCGCACCGAGGCGAAGGTTTGCAGGTACTGGCCGATCTGGCCGCCGCGATCTTCGGAGATGCGCATCGTGGCGGATGCGGGCGCGATCGCGGACCCGAACATCGCGGCGCAGAGCAGCAACAGGCTCGCGAAACGCATGACCCCCGTCCCCTCCAGGACCGCCTTTCGGCGGTTGTCATTTGACCAGAAGTGTAGGCCGATCGGGGGACGCTTGGAAAGGTTTGGTTAACCAAAAAAAAGCGCACGTTTGCAGAACAAACTCGGGCTTTTACATTAAATTTTATCGAGCGCGGCGAGTTCCGGGACAGCGCGATCGCACATCGATGCCGATGCCGCCGGCGCTTTGCTCAATGGACGGGCTTGTGCGCGATTTGCAGCGCGGCCTCGTCGGCGGCGATGGCATCGGCGGCGCGAACGCATTCGTCCGCAAGGCGCACGAGTTCCCGCGCCTTGTCCTCGCTCCAGGTCTCGGCGGCGATATGCCGGTAGAGCCGCGCATGGGCGCGCAGGCGTTCGGCGAGGTGCTGCGGGTCAGTCACGGCGCGATGTCCAGGATTGAGCCGCGCGGACCATGCGCGCCTTCCCGACCGGGCGCCTTGCGGCATATCAAGAAAGTTGTGTTTTGCCTCAGCCCCACAACGCCGGCGTGGGTGGCATGATCAAACTACCGTCGTAGACCAGCGCGTCGGGCCGGTCCTTCGCCAGCAGCAGCGGGCCGTCGAGGTCGATGACCGCCGCGCGCTGCGCCACCAAGAGCGCCGGTGCCATCGACAGCGAGGTCGCGACCATGCAGCCGACCATCAGCGTCAGCCCGAGGCGCTCGGCCTCCGCCGCCATGACCAGCGCCTCGGTCAGGCCGCCGGCCTTGTCGAGCTTGATGTTGACCGCGTCGTACTTGCCGGCGAGCGCCGCGAGCGAGGAGCGGGCGTGCGCGCTCTCGTCGGCGCAGACCGGGATCGGCCGCGCAACGCGCGCGAGCGCGCCGTCACGGCCGTCGTGCAACGGCTGCTCCACCAGGACGACGCCGGCTTCGGCGCAGGCGGCGAGATTGGCCTCCAGATCGGTCTCATCCCAGCCTTCGTTGGCGTCGACGATGAGTTGCGCCTTCGGCGCCGCGCGCCGCACGGCGGCGATGCGGGCGGCATCGCCGTCGCGGCCGAGCTTCACCTTCAGCAGGGGGCGCGCCGAGGCCTGCTCCGCCGCGCGGCCCATCTCCTCCGGCGTGCCGATGGAGATGGTGTAGGCGGTCGTCACAGGATCGAGCGGCGGCAGGCCGGCGAGGTCGGCGGCGCGGCGGCCGCTCATCTTGGCCTCGAGGTCCCAGAAGGCGCAGTCGAGCGCGTTGCGCGCCGCGCCGGGCGGCATCGCCGTCTGCAATCCGGCGCGGGTCAGGCCGGCCTCGATCCGGGGCCTGAGCGCCTCGATCGCCGCGGTGACGCTCGCCACGGTTTCGCCATAGCGCGCGTAGGGCACGCATTCGCCCCGGCCGCGTGCCTTGCCAGCGCCCAATTCGGCGACCACGACCACCGCCTCGGTCTTCGACCCGCGGCTGATGGCGAAGGAACCCGCGATCGGCCAGCGCTCGACGGCGAGGCGGAGAGTGAGTCGGCTGGGTTCTTCCATGCGATGCCCGGGCCGAGCTTGAAGTCCGCCGGCCGGGGTCAAGTACCCGCTTTCGCCGCCTCGGGGAAGGCGAAACGTGTATGACCGTATGCCGGTCCTTGTGATGATTCCCGGGTGAGCCCGAAGAGGCCGCGCGCGATGGCGGACGCACTGCTGATCGACACCACGGACGGTGAGACCCTGCGGCTCGCCGCCGCAGGCGCCTGGACCTCGACCAACGCCCAGCCATTGGAGCGCGAGATCGACGCCGCCGCGCGCCGCCACGCCGCGGTCAAGCAGGTGGCGATCGACATGGGCGCGGTCGAGCGGCTCGATACGTTCGGCGCCTGGCTGCTCGAGCGGCTGCTGCGCGACTTCAAGAGCCGCGGCGCGGCGACCGAGGTCGTCGGCCTGAAGCAGGACTATCGCGCGCTGATCGACGAACTGCACCGGATCAAGATCGAGGCGCCGCCGCACCGCCGCGGCGGGCGCCTGGTCGAGGCGCTCGCGGCCGTCGGGCGGAATATCTCGCGCGTCGGCGACACCTTCCTCGCCATCCTCAACATGCTCGGCGCGCTCTCCGTCGCCTTCGGCCGGGTCGCCGCCCACCCCAGCCGCTTCCGCTTCACCTCGCTGGTGCACCAGCTCGACAACGTCGGCTGGAAGGGCGTGCCGATCATCATGCTGATCACCTTCCTGGTCGGCGCCATCATCTCGCAGCAGGGCATCTTCCATTTCCGCAAGTTCGGCGCCGACATCTACGTCGTCGACATGATCGGCATCCTCGTCCTGCGCGAACTCGGCGTGCTGATCGTCTGCATCATGGTCGCGGGCCGCTCCGGCTCGGCCTACACGGCCGAGCTCGGCGCCATGAAGATGCGCGAGGAGGTCGACGCGCTGCGCACCATGGGCTTCGATCCGATCGAGGTGCTGGTCTTGCCGCGCATCCTGGCGCTGATCATCGGCGTGCCGATCCTGACCTTCCTCGGCTCGATCGCCGCGCTCTACGGCGGCGGGCTGGTCGCCTGGCTCTACGGCGGCATCGATCCCGACATCTTCCTGCAGCGGCTGAAGGAGGCGATCGACATCAAGACTTTCGAGGTCGGCATGATCAAGGCGCCGTTCATGGCGCTGGTGGTCGGGGTCGTCGCCTGCGTCGAGGGCATGAAGGTGAAGGGCTCCTCGGAATCGCTCGGGTTGCAGACGACCGCCTCGGTGGTCGAGTCGATCTTCCTCGTCATCGTGCTCGACGGCCTGTTCGCCATCTTCTTCGCCTCGATCGGGATGTGAGCCATGGCCGCAGGCAACGGCAAGGCAAGGGACACGGTGATCGAGGCCCGCGGCGTCAAGGTGGGCTTCGGCGAGCGGCTCGTGCTCAACGGCGTCGATCTCGACGTCTATCGCGGCGAGATTTTGGGCTTCGTCGGCGGCTCCGGCGCCGGCAAGTCGGTACTGATGCGCACGATCATCGGGCTCTTGCCCAAGCGCGGCGGCGCGATCACCGTGTTCGGGCAGGACATGGATGCGGCCGACGATGAGCAGCGCCAGGCGGTCGAGCGGCGCTGGGGCGTGCTGTTCCAGCAGGGCGCGCTGTTCTCCTCGCTGACGATCAAGGAGAACCTGCAATTCCCGATGCGCGAATATCTCGATCTGTCGCAGCGGCTGATGGACGAGCTGGCGCTGGCCAAGCTGGAAATGGTCGGGCTGGACGCCAGCGTGCTCGACAAGATCCCGTCGGAACTCTCCGGCGGCATGACCAAGCGCGTCGCGCTTGCCCGCGCGCTGGCGCTCGACCCCGACATCGTCTTTCTCGACGAGCCGACGTCGGGCCTCGACCCGATCAGCGCCGGCGACTTCGACACGCTGATCGCCACGCTGCAACGAACATTGGGCCTGACCGTTTTCATGGTCACGCACGACCTCGACAGCCTGCACACGGTCTGCGACCGCATCGCGGTGCTCGCCGAGGGCAGGATCATCGCCGCCGGAAACATGGACACGATGCTCGCGTCCGAGCATCCGTGGCTGAAGGCGTATTTCCGCGGCAAACGCTCGCGCGCCGGCCACGCGGCCGAGGCGGCGGGCGCGGCGTGCGTCGCGCCGTAATCGAAAGCAGGGAGCGGTCGATGGAGACCCGCGCAAACTACGTGCTGATCGGACTGTTCACGCTGGCCGTGATCGCAAGCGCGTTCGGCTTCGTGTTCTGGTTCCAGGGCGGCGGCGCCCGGGCCGACCGCGGCTATTACCGGATCGCCTTCGACGGCTCGGTCAACGGCCTGCGCACCGGCAGCGCGGTGATGTTCAACGGCATCCGCGTCGGCGAGGTGACGGGGCTCGCGCTCAACCCGAAGCAGGGGCAGCAGGTGATGGTCACCGTCGCGGTCGACAAGGCGGTCGCCATCCGGCCCGACACCGACATCGGGCTGGAATTCCAGGGGCTGACCGGCATCGCCTCGCTGTCGCTCAAGGGCGGCTCCGGCGCGCCGGTGGCGCCGGGCACCAAGGCTGAGCCGCACGTGCTCGAGGCGCCGGCCAGCGCCTCCACCGACGTGACGCAGAGCGCGCGCGACGTCATGCGCCGCCTCGACCAGTTGATCGCGGAGAACCAGAAGGCCCTGCGCTCGGCCATCGCCAATATCGACAAGTTCTCCGCCGCGCTCGCCAACTCGACCGACAAGATCGATTCCACGCTCGCCAATGTCGACAAGTTCAGCGGCGTGCTCGCCAACAACGCCGAGCGGTTCGATCACATCGCGCAGGGGCTCGAGGACCTGACCGGCGGCAAGGACGGCAAGGGCGGCGAGCTCAACGCCACGGTCAAGTCGGTGCACAGCCTGATCGAGAACGTCGACAAGCGCACCGCCGACATCGCCACCGGCGTGAACCGCATGACCTCGGCCGGCACCAAGCAGATCGAGGTGATGTCGTCGAGCTTCCAGCGCACGCTCTCGACCGCCGACCGCGTGCTGACCAATCTCGACAAGAACCCGAGCCGGCTGATCTGGGGCGGAGCAAGCCCGTCCGCCGCTGCGCAGAAGGGCAGGCAGTAGGGATCGCTCAGCGGCCGGGGCGAGGAGAGGCTACTTGGCTGGCCGTAGGGGTCGGTTAGGGGCCAGGAACTGAAGTCCGATTCAGCTTACTCGACCTTGATGCCTGCCGTTTTGATGATGGGCCACCAGCGGGTGATCTCGGCCTTTTGCAGGCTCCTAAGCGCTTCCGGATTCTGCTGATCGGGCGACGGAATCTCCTGACCCATGGTGGCGAAGCGCTGACGCACGGTGGGATTGGCCAAAGCCTCTCGCACGGCCGCGTTCAGTCTCGCGACGATTTGCGTCGGCGTCCCTTTCGGTGCCCAGAAGCCATGCCAGATTGCGATGTGCAGTCCCGGAGCGCCCGCCTCGTCCACGCTTGGCAATTCAGGCGCCGACGGAGAGCGTGTGCTCGCCGTAACCGCGTATGCCCGAATATTTCCAGCTTTCATCTGCGGAAGAGCAAGCGACGGCTGCACGATCATCAGATCGACTTGGCCGGCGAGGAGGTCCTGCATTCCGGGAGCGCCGCCACGATAGGGCACGAACTGAAACTGCGTGCCGGTGACCTTCTGAAACAGCACGCCGGCAATGTGCGCCGGACTGCCGACGCCGATCGTAGCCATTGTCGCGCTGCCCGGCCTGTCTTTGAGCCAGGCGATCAATTCCGGGAGGGTCTTTGCCGGGACGTCCTTCTTCGAGACGATGAATTGCGGATTTGACGCGATCAATGCGACCGGTTCGAAGTCGCCCACCGGATCGAAGGGCAGATGGTAGATAGCGCCGTTGAAAACGTGCGTGCTGGTGAGTCCGATCCCGATCGTATAGCCGTCCGGGTTGGCCCGCGCGACACGGCTCATGCCGATATTCCCGGCCGCGCCGGTGACATTTTCGACGAGAACGCGCTGACCGAGCGAAGAGCTCATGCGCTCGGCCACGGTGCGCGCCAGCGCATCGGTGGGACCGCCGGCCGACACCGGCACGACGATCGTGATCGGGCGGTCAGGGTAGGTCTGCGCATTGGCGGCAATCGACGTGGCCAGCAGCGCCAAAGTGGCATAGTTCAATGCTTTCCACATCGAATTCGTCCCTTGATTTCAGTTGCTTCTGCCCCATGAACGGAATGCAAGTGAAGATAGGAAGAGATCTTGAGAAAGAAAAATAGATAATTTCCGGGACCGATATAAGATGTACTTATGGAGCTTGAAGCGCGCCTCCGCGCATTCGCTGCTTTCGTGCGTCGGCGGTCCTTCGTCGGCGCTGCCGAAGAGCTTCGCATCAGCCAGCCCGCGGTATCGCAGCATATCGCCGATCTCGAAGCCGACCTTGGCGTCAAGCTCATCGCGCGGCGGTCCGGCGCTCTGACTGCTGGGGGCGACCTGCTGGCCAGCCATGTCCTGCGGGCGGAAGCGCTGCTGGCTCAGGGCGCTTATTGCATCCGAGCGCTCCGCGAGCCGGAGGCAAGTTCACTCTCGATCCGCGCCTCTGGAACGCCAGGTACATATGTGCTGCCGGAGGTGATCGCGAGATTCCAGCAGGCCCACCCCGGCGTCCTCATCGATTTCGGTATCGGCACCGCAGCCGAGGTAGTGCAGTCCATCCGCTCGCACAGCGCCGAAATCGGCGTGGTCGGAGCATTCACCACGGCGCCCGAGATCCAGGTTGAGCCGCTGATCGAAGACGATATCGTCATCATCGGTCCGCCCCGGCTGAAACGCAAACGTATGTCGCGCGACGACATTGAACACCTGACGTGGATAACGCGCGAGCAGGGCTCGGGAACCAGCGCTCTTGCCGACACGATTGTTGGCGAGGTCGGCATTACGCCCCGAACCCGGCTTGCATTGCCATCGTGGGAGGCAATCAAGCTTGCGGTGCGCCGCGGCTTTGGCATTGCGGCCGTGAGCAGGCTCGCAGTCGAGGATGAGCTAGCGGCCGGCTCTCTGACTGTGCTCCCGGTCTTGCCGTCGAAAGCACGACGGCTGTTTTCGATCATCCGCATACGCGAAGCAACGCTAACGCCGACCGCCGAACGCTTCCTAGCCATGTTGCGGGATCATTGCGCAAAGTCGGTCTGATTGACGGACGAAGCTTTCCCCAAGTCTGGTCTGGGCCAGTAGCGGACTTCAAATGCGACAAGAGCCAACAAAAAAGGCCGCACCGAAGTGCGGCCTTTTTCGTGCCGGTTGCGCCGGGCTTCAGTCGAGCCGCCCCGCCGCGTGCGCCAGCATGGTGTAGACCTTGCCGGTTTCCGAGGTGAGGTAGGTGCGGGCCATCACGCCGCTGCGGTCGTCGCGCGAGACTTCCTCGAGCAGGCGCTCGAACTCGCCGACGTAGCGGTCGACCGTCTGCTTGAACTCGCGGTCGGCGCGGTACTTCTTGCGGATCTCGTCGAAGGCCTGCTGGCCCTGCAGCGTGTAGAGCCGGCGCGTGAACACGTTGCGCTCGCCGCGCTTGTAGCGGTCCCACAGGTCGGTGGCCGCGTCGTGGTCGATCATGCGCGCGATGTCGACCGAGAGACTATCGAGCGACTCGATCGAATGTCGCGGCGAACGCTCGTCGCCGTTGCGCTTGTCGGCCTCGCGTGACGGCTCGCGCAGGCGCTCGCGCTCGCGGTTGAAGTCGCGGCCCGGCTCGTCCTCGTCGCGCGAGGCGCGGTTGAGCAGGTCCGTCAGCCAGCCGCGGCCGGCGGGCGGCTGCGGGCCGAGGACGGGCGCGGCGGGTTCCGCCGCGGGGGCGGGGCGGCGCGGGGCGGGGGCGAAGCTCGCGACGTCGCGTGGCGGCGTGCGCGGCTCGGGCCGAGGCGTCTCACGCGCCGGCTCACTGCGCGCGGCGCTGTCGCCGCGGCCGCCGCCGACAGCGAGCGGGGCCTGCTCGTCGCGGCCGCCGCGCCGCACCGGCTCGACCGCGTCGAGGCTGCGGCCGTGGCGGGCGACGATGCGGTTGAGCTCGGCCAGCGCCTCGATCTGGTCGACGATGACGCGGCGCATCTGCGCCGTGCTCTCGGCGGTCTCCTGCGGCAGCTCGAGCACGCCGCGGCGCAACTCGGCGCGCGTCGCCTCGAGCTCGCGCTGCACGTCCTCGCGCGTGCTCTCCAGCTCGCGCTGCATCTCGGACGCCATCTGCTTCATGCCGTGCAGGGTCTCGGCGAAGCGCCCATTGGCCTCCTCGAAGAGGGCCTGCGTCTCGCCGGTCGACTGCTCGAACAGGTCGCGCATCGCCGCCGTCGAGCGGCGGCGCTCGGTCTCGGCCTGCTCGCGCATGCGCTCGAACTGCTCGCCGATGGTGCGGGCGCTCTCGCTGCCGGTCTCCTGCATGGTGCGGGCGACGTCGATACTCTGCTCGCGCACCTGCTCGAACTGGTCGCCGATCGTGCGCGCGCTCTCGGTGGTCGCCTCCGAGACGACGCGGGCGACGTCGCGGGCGCGGTTGGCGGCGGCGTCGAGCGTCTGGTCGATGAGGCCCGAGAATCGCTTGAGCCGCTCGGCGATCTCGTCGGTGCGGATGTCGAGCGCGTTGACCAGCGACTCAAGCTGCACGCGGCGCTCGTTGACCGACTGCTCGGTCGAGCGGTTGCTGGTCTCGATGAGATCGGCCGCCTTGGCGAGCTCCTGGCCGTGCAGGTCGAACGAGCGCGCGAGCTGGCCGAGATCGGTGAGCACCTGGCTCGTGACCTCGCGGAAGCCGCCGATGTTCTGTTCCATGCGGCCGGTCGCATCGCCGGTGGCGACGGTGACCTCGTTCATCGCGCTGACGAACTCGGACACGCGTAGCATCAGCGTGTTCTCGAGCGCGCTCATGTTCTCGTGCGAGCCGGTGAGCACTTCCTGGAGCAGCACGTTGGCCTCGCGCAGGCGGCCGAACAAGGCGGTCGTGTCCGAGCGCAGGATGTTGTGCGTCTCCATAAGTTCGCTGACGGTCGCGGTAGCGGTCTCCTTCGACTTGGCGATCGCCGCTTCGGCGGCCTGTTGCAGGCCGGAGAAGGTGCGGTTGACGGAGTCCGCCGCGGTCTCGCCGGCGGCGTTGATGAGGCGGGCGATCTGCTCGGAGTTCTCGGCGACGGAGCGCGAGAAGCCGTAGCCCCGTTCCTCGATGACCGCCATCGCCTGCTCGGTGGCGCGGGTGATCTCGTTGCCGAACTCGAGGCCCTTGTCGCTGATGGCGGCGAGCAGGCTGCCGCTCTTGTCGGAGAGGATCGTCTCCATCTCGTGCGTGCGGCTCGACACCTCGCTGGCAATGCGGTCGGCCTGGCCGACGAAGCTCTTGGCGACGTCCTCGCCGACCGTGCGCAAGGTGTGCTCGGCTTCGCCCGCGGAGATGCGGATCGCCTCGCTGGTCTTGATCGCGAGCTCGCCGAGATTGCGCTCGGCGTTGGTGGAGTTGACCTGGATGGCGTGGGAAAGCTGCTCGAAGCGGGCGATGAGCGTGTCGGCTGCGGCCTTGGTGCGATTCTCGACCACGTCGGCGACCTTCTCGGTGCGGCCGATGAGCAACTCCTCGAGGCGGCCGTAGCGCACGTCGAGCGTCTCGCCGATGACGTCGGCGCGGGAGCCGATCGTCTGCGCGGCCTCCGCCGCGCGGCTGTCGATTGTGTTGCCGATATCGGCGATGCGGCGGTCGAGCGAGCCGACCATCTCCTTGCCGCCCTCGCTGAGGGTCCTGGCCATGTCGGCGACGCGGGCGCCGAGCAACTCCTCGAAGCGCTCGAGGCGCTTGTCGAGGTGCTCCGAGAGCTCGCCGGTGCGGCCGGTGACGCGCTGGTCGAACGAGTCGAGGTAGGCGCGCATGGCGTCGGCGACGTCCTTGGTGCGGGCGCCGAGGCGCTCGACCAGCTCGCCGCCGTAGGTCTTCACGGTGTGGTCGAACTCGCCGATGTGATGGGTGATGAGGTTGCCGAGGCTGGTGGAGTCGCGCGAGATCTTCTCGGAAAGTTCGCTGCCGTGGCTGTCGAACACCTCCTCGAAGGCCTTCAGGCGCGCGCCGAGCATCTCGCGCATGGCCTCGCCGCGGTTGTCGATGGTCTTGACCAGAACCTCGGCATTGTCGCGGAACGTGTCGGCGACGGTGTTGGAGCGGGCGATGACGGTGTCGGCGACGCGCGTGCCGGTCTGTTCGATGCGGCCGACGATCTCGGCGCCGCGGGTACCGAGATCCTGAACCAGCGATATGCTGCGCGCGGCGATCGCGTCGGTGACCGCCTGGCCGGCCTGGGTGATGGCCTGCGTCGCCTGCTGCGAGCGCGTCGCCATGGCGTCCATGGTGCCGCCGGCATTGGTGGCGAAATTCTTCTGCACGGTCTCGAGCCGCGAATTGAGCGTCGCCTCGAGGCGCTTGGCGAATTCGGCGAACTCCTCGTGCACGGTTTCGCTGCGGAAACGAAGGCTGCCGACGAGCTGGTCGCTGGCCGAGGTAATGGCGCTGGTGGCGGTGAAGCTCGTGCTCTCGAGCTTGTCCAGCAAGGTCGAACCGCGCTCGCTCAGCGCATCGACCATGGAATCGCCAGCCTGGCCGAGCGCCAGCGTGATGACCTCGCCCTTCTCGGTGAGCGAGCGGGTGACGCGCTGCGCCACTTCGCTGACCTTGTCGGCGACGAGATCGCCGACCGAGGTGATGTCGTGCGACAAATCAAGATGCACGCTCGAGATGGCGTTGCGCACCTGCTCGCCCTGGCTGACCAGCATTTCGCGCTGGCTGGCTAGCTGGTTGATCAGATCGCGCACGCGCACTTCGTTGTCGTTGTAGGCGCGCTCGATGGCCGAGACCTCGTTGTGCACCAGCGCCTCGAGCTCGGCGGCGCGGGCGAGCGCGCGCTCGACGCCGTCGCCCATGGCCGCGACCTCGCGGCGCACCGCCTGGCCGACCGAGACCACCGCTTCGCGCGCCAAAGTCTCAGGCTGCGCCATGCGCATGGCGACTTCCGCCATGGACTCGGCGACGATGCGCATGTCCTGCGCGCGCGAGAACATCTGCGCCAGCGCGTAGAAGAAGCCGATCGGCACGACGATGCCGGCGGCGATGGCCGCGACGGCTCCGGCGAGCGCCTTCGGGCCGAGGCCGGCGAGTTCGCCGCTAAATGCGTAGACAATGGCGAGGCCGGCGGCGGCCCATGCGACGGCGGCGAGGCCCGCGGCGATCGACGGCGTGCGCGAGGGGCGGCGGCGCAGCGCCTGGAGGATCAGGCCGACCTGCTCGCGGTCGTCATTGGCCGGGGCGCGCAGGCCGACCGCATCGGTCGCCTCGGCGTCGGCCTGGAAGAGGTCGGGGGTGGCCGGCTCGGCGTCCGGGGCGGCCTCGGCGGCGGGTGAGGCGGGGCCGGCGGGCCGGATGTTCAGAGCCTCCTGGATGGCCGACAGTGCGGCTTCGGTCGGGTCCTGGGTCTTCTGCGGATTATTCGCCATTTTCGGTCGTCGCCTCGTCGTTACGCCGGACACCTGCCGCGGCCGAACCGTCACGATCCAGAGAGGCCGCGGGCGCCCCCGCAACCGCCAAGCAAGCCGGATTAACCGCTTCGCTTAAGCCCCAATAGACCGCCGTCCGGCAATCCTATCGCCTTGAGTGTGCGAAAGAAACCACAGCAAGGCGGCAAGTGCGATCATCGTTAACCGTCTGTTAACCATAACAGCAGGGGCTGCCGCGCCGGCCACCCACCATGGCTCGTGAATTACGGCGCCGAGTGGGCGGGTCGCGGCGCCGGGCGCGGGGGCGCTGGCTTACCCCGCCATTAACCAGCGGCGCACGGCAGGGTGGCGGCATTTACCCTCCCTTGGGCCCGCTCCCGGCAGACTGTTCGGGACAAGGAGACAGGGATGGCGCAAGCCGCATTCAAGCCCCCGGAGGAGGCCGCCGGCGCGCCGCCGATCGACCGGGCGCATCTGGCGCGCATGACCTTCGGCGACACGGCGCTCGAACGGGAATTGCTGGAACTGTTCGACCGCCAAGCGGCGCTGCTCGTCGCGCGCATGGGCGAGGCCGACGCGCCGACGGTCAAGACGCTCGCGCACACGCTCAAGGGCTCGGCCGTCGGGATCGGCGCCGGCGAGGTGGCCGCGGCCGCGGCCGCGGTCGAAAACGCGCCGGACTCGGAACGGCTCGCGGCGCTCGGCCGTTGCGTCGAGCGGGCGCGGCTGGCGATCGCCGCGATGCTGGCGCCTCGGGCCGATTGACGTTATAGAGGCGCGCCCGCCCGTTCCGGCGCGGCTCATCCCGTCATTCGTTTCGATTCAAAGCGCGCCGTCTCATGCCGAAAATCACCTACATCGATGCCAGCGGAACCGAACGCACGGTCGAGGCTGAAGCCGGCTCGACCGTGATGGAGACGGCGATCCGCAACAACATTCCTGGCATCGAGGCGGAGTGCGGCGGCGCCTGCGCCTGCGCTACCTGCCACGTCTATGTCGACGAGGCCTGGCGCGCGAAGACCGGCGAGCCCTCGCCGATGGAAGAGGACATGCTCGATTTTGGCTACGACGTGCGCGAGAACTCGCGGCTGTCGTGCCAGATCAAGGTCTCCGACGAGCTCGACGGGCTCGTCGTGCGCACGCCGGACAAGCAGGCGTAAGTCGTTTTCCCTGTTGGGTGGGCTGAGCGCGAGCGAAGCCCACCGGCAGCCGACGTGGTGGGCACGGCGCGAAAAAAGATGCGCGCCTTTGCCCACCCTACGACATCTTCCGCGAGCGCTTGCGGTTGGTTAGCTTGCCGCACATGGCAACTCGCACCCTCACCACCACGTGCTGCATCGCCGGCGGCGGACCCGCGGGCATGATGCTCGGCTTCCTTCTGGCGCGCGCCGGGGTCAAGGTCGCCGTGCTCGAGAAGCACGCGGACTTCCTGCGCGACTTCCGCGGCGACACCATCCATCCCTCGACGCTGGAACTGATGCACGAGCTCGGCCTGCTCGGCGACTTCCTCAAGCTGCCGCATTCGCGCGTCCAGCATCTCTCCGGCCAGGTCGGCGCCAGCACCATTCACTTGGCCGACTTCTCGCATTTGCCGACGCGCTGCAAGTTCATCGCGTTGATGCCGCAGTGGGACTTCCTCGATTTTCTCGCCGCGCACGGCAAAAAATATCCGGGCTTCGACCTGCACATGCGCACCGAGGCGACCGACCTCATCGAGGAGGGTGGGCGAGTCGTCGGGGTGAAAGCGAAGGCACCCGACGGCGATCTCGACATTCGCGCCGACCTCGTCGTCGGCTGCGACGGCCGGCACTCGACGCTGCGCGCGCGCGCCGGCTTCGCGGTCGAGGATATCGGCGCGCCCATCGACATCCTCTGGTTCCGCGTCTCGCGGCGCGAGAGCGACACGGCCGAGACCTTCGGCCACATGGAAGCGGGCATGATGCTGGTCATGCTCAATCGCACCGACTACTGGCAGTGCGCCTACGTCATCCCGAAGGGCGGCATCGACCGCGTCAAGGCAAAGGGCTTTCCGGCCTTCCTCGAGGCCATCGCGTTCATGTCGCCGTTCCTGCGTGACCGCCTCGGCGAGGTGAAGGGCTGGGACGACGTGAAGCTTTTGACGGTGGCGGTCGATCGGCTGCCGCGCTGGCACAAACCCGGCCTGCTGTGCATCGGCGACGCCGCGCACGCGATGTCGCCGATCGGCGGTGTCGGCATCAATCTTGCGATCCAGGACGCGGTGGCGGCGGCGAACATCCTCGCCGCGCCGTTGAAGGAAGGCCGCGTCACCGAGGCGCTGCTCGATCAGGTTCAGCAACGGCGCACGATGCCGATGCGCGTTATCCAGTGGATCCAGGTGCAGATTCAGAACCGCGTGCTGCAGCCGGTGCTGGGCGCGTCCGAGCGGCCGAAGCCGCCCTTCGCTGCCAAACTGTTCAACTGGTTTCCGCCGCTGCGCCGCATCCCGGCTCGCATCATCGGCATGGGCCCGCGGCCGGAGCATGTGCGGACGCCCCATTCTTCCACCTCCCGCTGAAAGGGAGAGGGAAAATGAGGCGCGGGGGGAGGGGCGTTTACTCTCCGCGATATTTCCACGGCTCGAGCTGCACGACGATCTCCGGCGGCAGCGGCCGCGGCTTGCGCGTCGTCGCGTCGAGCGTGACCATCACGGCGCGGCCGGTCGCGGCGCAGTCCTCGCCCTTGAAGATCGCCTGCGCCAAGGTGAACGACGTGCGGCCGAGCGTGACGACGGCGTTGCCGACGACGAGCTCGTCCTGCCAGTGCAATTCGCGCAGGAAGTCGATTTCCTGTCGCACCAGCGCGAAATTGGCGTTGGGCACACCGATGCCGAGATCGCGGGCGCGGAACATGGCGACGCGGCCGGACTCGAAATAGGTGGCGAACTTCGCGTTGTTGACGTGACCCTGCGGGTCGAGGTCGGCGTAGCGCACGATCTCGGTCACGCGGTGCGGAAAATCGGCGAGCTTTGGTAGCGGCCGGCGCGGCCGTTCGGTCGATTGCGTCATGGCAACGTCAGGGCCTCATGCCGGCGGGCGCGACCTGCGAGGCGGTCAGGCCCATCTCGTCGAGCGCGCGGCGCACGAGGCCGGACGCCTTCGCCTCCTCGATAAATTCGCTCACATAGGCCAGCGCCGCCGGGCGGCCCTTCGGCACGCAGACCGCGGTCGAGGAATTCAGAAACGCGTCGGCGAGGATGCGCGAACCGGGGATCGTCTTCGCCAGTCCGCCGAGCGACTCGCGCGACAGCGCGATTGCCTGGATGCGGCCTTCGCGCATGGCCTCCGCCGCCAGATCGACCTTGGCGAATTCGATGTGGGTCGCGTCCGGCGTCGCCTTGATCGCGGCGCGAAAGGTGGCGGTGTTGGCGACGCCGCCGATGCCGGTGGCCTTGCTGTTCGCGTCGGCGACGGTCGCGATCTCGGAGCCGGGTGCGATCAGGAACGTGCTCTGCAACAGGTGATAGCCGTTGCCGAAATCGACGAACTTCTTGCGCTCCTCGTCGACCGGCAGGAAGGCGACGTCCCATTTGTTGTCGGCGGCGGAATTCTGGATCTCGCCCGAGCCGTTGTGCGGCAGGATCGCGGCCTCGACGCCGAGCTTCGCCGCCAGCGCGTTGCCGAGGGTCACGGCCACGCCCTTGATGGCGCCGCCGTCGCGGACGGCGAACTGCGCCGATGGCGTCGGCGCGATCGCCACCGCGACGCGCAGCTTGCCGGTCGGCGCGAGTTGCTTGAGCACGGCGGCATCGGCCATCGGTGAGGGCTCCTGGGTTCAAAAGGCCCGCACGCATAGCACGGCATTTCCGGCGATTGCAGGGGGAGGGCTTGGCTTTGCCGCCGGCATGCCCGGCCTTGTGCCGGACATCCACGACTTCTCTGCTTTTCGACAAACAAGACGTGGATGGCCGGGACAAGCCCGGCCATGACGAGGATTGCTAATAAAACAGCGGCTCGGCGCCCGGCACCGGCTTGACGCGCGGCTTACGCCGCCGTTCCGCAAGCCGCGCGATCGCCATGAGCACGGCGAGGGCGGCGATCCACACCATGCGCGCGCCGTAGCGGTCGTGCGGATTGGACAGCGCGCCGCAGACGAAAGCGTTGCCGAGCAGCGCGACGATGCACATCGCGGCGAACTCGCCGTAGACGAAGGGTAGCGCCTCGAAGAACGCCAGCAGCACGATGAGTGGCAGCAGCGCCATGGCGCCGAGCGCGACGGGATAGTGCAATTTGTTGATCTCGGGGAAGACGTGCGCGAGGCCGTCCGGCCGCCCCTGCTGGCGCGCGGCCTCCATCGCCGGCACGAGCTGCGGCAGGTTGTCCTTGATGATGCCGTAGGTGTGCCAGACGACGTTTTCGACGCCCTCGCCGGTGCGCACCTTGACGAGCTGATCGAGCGTGTCGTGCACGGCGGAGGTGAATTGCAGCATCGGGTATTCGGCGAGGCTGCCGAGCGCGATGCGTTTCATCTCCTTGTTGAGGCCGGCGAAGCGGCCGAGCTTGTCGAACAGCGGTGAGCCCCAGAAGAACTCGTCGGCGTCGCGCGGCAATTCGTCCTTGTACTTGCACAGGCGCAGGTACGGATCGGGGCAGTGCGCGTCGAGATACTTGTTGACGATGCCGGATTGCAGCATGCGGCCGAACGACAGCGCGATGCCGCCGGGCGTCCAGGCGACCTGCCGGGCGATGTAGTAGTTGCCGCCGTAGACCATGACGACGCCGAGCACGAGCGCGGCGGCACCGTTGACGAGCCGCCGCGGCGGCAGCCGCCTGCGGTCGAAATATGCGTAAGCCGCGCCGACGATGAGCAGGCCGCCGAGCACGGCGAGCGTGGCGCTGTGCGTCGCGGCGGAGAAGGCGACGAGCAGGACGAGGCCGGCGCGCTCGATCCGGTTGAGCACGTCGGCGTGCATCAGCAGAAGCCACAGGCCGAGTACGCCGGCGACGCAGAAAATGTCGGTCAGGAGGATCGAGGTGAGCCAGGGCAGGGTGGTCAGCACCGACAGCGCCGCGACGATGCCGGTGAACAGCCACGGCCGATTCCCCAAGCCCACCGCGCGCAAGGTCAGCGCGATGACCCAGGCGGCGACCGCGCTCTGCGCCACGATGTCGGGCCAGAAGGCGAGACTGGAGCCGGCGGTGAGGAACAGGCCGTAGACGGTCGAGCGGCTGATCACCAGCGAGTGCTCGTACCAGCGCGCGATGTAGCCGCCGGTGTCCCATTGCAGCAGCGGGAAACCGTTCCAGACGGCGGGTGCGCTCAGGATGGCAATGGATACGAGACTGGCCAGCGCCCAGCGGGCGCGGTCGCGCGTGAGCATGAAGACGTCCCCGACAACGGACCCTCAGTACCGGCTTGACGTGCGCATGGCCAGAGGCAAATGCTCGGCCATGTTCGTCACCTTCTTCCAGGAACTCAAAGGCGCCGGAATTCCGGTGACTTTGCGGGAATATCTTGACCTGATGCAGGCGATGGAGGCCGACCTCGCCTCGCGCCGGGTCGAGGACTTCTATTACCTGTCGCGCGCGGCGCTGGTGAAGGACGAACGCAACCTCGACAAGTTCGACCGCGTGTTCGGCCACGTGTTCAAGGGGCTGGAAACGGTCGGCGACGCGGCCGACGCAGAGATTCCGGCGGAGTGGCTGAAGAAGCTCGCCGACAAATACCTGACCGAGGAAGAGAAGAAGCAGATCGAGGCGCTCGGCGGCCTCGACAAGCTTCTGGAGACGCTGAAGCAGCGGCTCGCCGAGCAGAAGGGCCGCCATCAGGGCGGCAGTAAATGGATCGGCACCGGCGGCACGTCGCCCTTTGGTAACGCCGGTTACAATCCGGAAGGCATCCGCATCGGCGGCGAGAGTACGCATCGCCGCGCGGTGAAGGTCTGGGACAAGCGCGAGTTCAAGGATCTCGACGACGACGTCGAACTTAGCACGCGCAACATCAAGGTGGCGCTGCGGCGGCTGCGCAAGTTCGCGCGCACCGGCGCGCCCGACGAGCTGGATCTCGACGGCACGATCAAGGGCACAGCGCACAAGGGCTATCTCGACATCCATATGCGGCCGGAGCGGCACAATGCCGTGAAGGTGCTGTTGTTCTTCGACATCGGCGGCTCGATGGACTGGCACATCAAGGCGACCGAGGAACTGTTCTCGGCGGCGCGCGCCGAGTTCAAGCACATGGAGCACTTCTACTTCCACAATTGCCTGTACGAAAAAGTGTGGAAGGAGAACCGCCGTAGATTCCAGGCGACGACGCCCACCTGGGACGTGCTGCACACCTACGGCCACGACTACAAGGTCGTGTTCGTCGGCGACGCCTCGATGTCGCCTTACGAGATCACGGCGCAGGGCGGCTCGGTCGAGCACTACAACGAGGAGCCGGGCGGTCTGTGGCTCGAGCGTGTGACGCGCACGTATCCGGCCGCGGTCTGGCTCAATCCGGTGCCGGAGAAGGAGTGGGACATGACCTATTCGGTCAAGATGGTCCACCAGTTGATGGGCGGGCGCATGTATCCGCTGACGCTCGACGGCCTCGACCGCGCGATGCGGGAACTGGTGCGGTAGGTTGTAAGCGAACCCCCGCAAGCTTCTTCATCCCGGAATTTCAAACCGCCGCCGAATGCCGCTTCTGTCCGGCGGCGAGATACGCGTCGAACGCCGATGCGGCGATGCGCACATAGGGGCGGCCCGCGGGCGCCACGACGATGCGGTCGCCGGCCAGCGTGACGAGGCCGGCATCGGCCATCGGCGTGAGCCGCGCGATCTCGTCGGCAAATGGCGCCGCGCCGCCGAATGCCGCGAGGTCGAGTTCCATGTCGCACATCAGCCGCTCGATCATCGTGGCCCGCAGCCGGTCGTCGTCCGACAGCGCGAGCCCCTTCACGATCGGGAATTCGCCCTTGGCGACGCTGCGCGTGTAGCCGCCGAGATCGGGCGCGTTCTGCGCGAAGCCTTGCGGCAGCCTGCCGATGGCGCTGGCGCCGAGACCGATCAGGGCGCCGGCCTCGTCGGCGGTGTAGCCCTGGAAGTTGCGGCGCAGGCGTTTGCCGCGTGCGGCAACGGCGAGGGAATCCCCGGGCAGCGCGAAATGATCGAGGCCGATCGCCTCGTAGCCGGCCGCGCAAAGCGTGTCGGCGGCGGCCTGCGCCTGCTCGAGACGCTCCGAGACGCCGGGGAGCTTCGCCTCGTCGATCAGCCGCTGGTGCGTTTTGAACCAGGGCACGTGCGCATAGCCGAACAGCGCCAGCCGCTGCGGCTCGAGCGAAGCGGCGCGCGCGGCGCTCTCGCGCACATGCGTGGTGGTCTGCCCGGGCAGGCCGTACATGAGGTCGACGTTGAGATCGCGGATGCCGGCCTCGCGCAACCAGTCGGCCGCGCGCACGGTGAGCGCGAAGGGCTGGATGCGGCCGATCAACCGCTGCACGTCATGGGACACGTCCTGCACGCCGAGACTGGCGCGGGTGACGCCGATCGCTTTGAGCGCGCGCACGAGCGCCTTGTCGACGCGACGCGGGTCGAGCTCGATGGCGTGCTCCTTCAGGCCGGAAACATCGAACAGCGAGGCCAGCCGCGCAGCGATGACCTCGATCAGGCGCGGCCCGAGGATCGACGGCGTGCCGCCGCCCCAGTGCAGATGCGTCAGCGGCCGCCCCTTCAGCATGCCGAGGAGCGAAATCTCCTTCAGGAGTTCGTCGGCGTAGACCTCGACCGGCTCGCGCTTGCGCACGGCGCGCGTATTGCAGCCGCAGTAGTGGCAGAGCTGCTGGCAGAACGGGACGTGGATGTAGAGCGAGAGCGTCGCCGCGCGCGGCAAATCCTCGAGCCATTGCCGGTACAATGCGGGCGTGACCGCCGCGCCGAAATGCGGCGCCGTCGGATAGGAGGTGTAGCGGGGCACGTTGCGCTCGGCGAGCGCGAATGCGCGCGTCATGGATGGCGTGGAACCCATTCTCGGTCGTCGGCTTTCAGGTAGCTACGTTTCACCGCCGCCCAGGCGATCATGTGCGCGCGCTGCTCCCGATCGGCCTCGCCGGCGTGCGCGGCATAGGCGTGATTGAAGGCCTCGCGATAGATGTCCTGGGCGTGCGACGGCAGGTGGCTTTGCACGGAGGCGGGCAGATCGAGATTGTGACGATATGGCATGTCGCGACGTTTCCGCTGGCCGTCTCCTGTCGGCGCAAGATTGGGCCGATGGCCGATCTTCTCCTTGCGCTAAATCAATGAGCCGACGGTGTGTTCCGTCCGCGCGCCGGGAAAATCGGCGGTGGTATAGGACGGCTGGAAACGAACGCAGTCCCGTGCGACGGTTCTGATGTAAGACCAATTCGTTTTTGCAATGGAGGTTTGCGGAATGGTGCGGAAACTCGCGTTGCTGGCGGCGGTGTTGGCCGCTTTCGGCGTCTTGCCTGGCCCGGCGGAGGCCGCCGGCGGCCACAAGGATGCCAAGGCGGCACTGACCGCGACCCAGATCGGCGTCGGCGCGGCGTCGACCGCGCTCTATTTCGGGATCAACGACTGGAACTGGAAGTGGGACAGTGCCCGCGCCGGCATCACGCAGACCGGCGCCATCGCCGCCACGACGTTGGGCTGCGCCGCCGTCTCGCCGATGGTCGCGACCGCGCTGCTCCAGCGGCCGCTGAAATATCGCGAGGCGCACGAATTGATCGCCGGCTGCATCATCCCGTTCGTCGGCAGTTGGCTGGTCGAGCAGGCGTACGACCACCACATCCTCTGGGCGCCGGACGAAGAGCCGGCCACGCCCAAGAAGAAGTGGACGAAGCACGCCAGGAAGTAGGGCGGGCTCATGGTTCAAGATGCGCACCGAGTGGCGCGCTCCTCACCATGAGGCCTACATTTTCCGCGCCACGAACAATCCCTCGCGCAGGCGGAAGGTCAGCGCGTCGCCGTCGCCTTGCGGATTGAGCGCCGCCTTCGCCTCCGGCGCGGCAAGCGTCAGCATCGAGCGCAAGAGCGCCTGCATCACCGCGTCGTAGCGCGCCGCCCAGGTCTTGAACTCCATCGTCTTGTCGAGCGTCTCCTCATGCCGGACGGAAAGTTTCGCCGCGGCCAGCGCGGCCCGCCATTCCTCTAGTGTCCAGGCGCGCAGATGGCTCGGGTCGCGCAAGCGCTCGAAGGCGTTGATGTAGTCGCCGGCGGGACCGGCCGGCACGACGTTATCGACGATCGCGGCAATCGCGCCCGGCTTGAGCACGCGGTTCACCTCGGCGAGGAATTCCGGGATCGAGTCGAAGTGGTGCGGCGCGATGCGGCAGGTGACGAGATCGAAGCTCGCGTCCTCGAACGGCAGCGCCTCGGCCTTGGCGTAGGCGGCGCGGATATTGGCGAGGCCGCGCTTGGCCGCCTCGGCCGTCACCTGATCGAGCATCTCCTGCGTGACGTCGGTCGCCCAGACGCGCGCGACATGCGGCGCGAAGGCATAGGCGACGTGGCCGCCGCCGGTGGCGATGTCGAGCATGCGCCAGTCCGGTTTCGGCGCGGCAAGCGTCAGCAACCGTTCGAGGCTCTTGCCCTGCGCGTGCACCTTCGAGGTCAGATAGTGCGCGGCGTTCTTGCCGAACTGGTCCTGGACGGCGGTCTGGTTCATGGCGGCGCACCCGTTGTTGGCGGCAGCGCCGTGATAGACCTTTCCGCGCGGCGGTGATACCGGAGCTTTCGCTCCAGTCACTCTTTCCAAAAACGATGGGACGGCGTCCGTGACCGGATGCCGTCCCCGTCGTGCGAAGCGTGGCGCTCTAGAAGTGCCAGTTCACGCCGCCACGCACCATGTGGATATCGCGTTCGACCGCGCTGATCGGCGTGCTCGAGGCTGTGATGGTGTAGGTCGTGGCCGTGCCCGGGAACGTCGCGTAAAGATATTCGACCTTGAAGGACCAGTGCGGCGCGAACATCGTCTCGACGCCGCCGCCGATGGTCCAGCCGGTGCGCCAGTCGTCGCCGCCGGTGACCGCGACGGTTTCCTTGTAGGCCTTGATCTCGCCGTAGGCGAGGCCGCCCGCCGCGTAGATCATCGTGCTCGGAATGACGAGGTAGCCGACACGTCCGCGCGCCGTGCCGAAGCTGCGCAATTCGGTCGGACAGATCTGGTTATGGGCCGGTCCGCAAATCGTCTCTTCGCCCTTGATCCCGGACCAGGCGAGATCGGTCTCGAGGCCCACGACCCAGTCGGCCATCTGCCAGTTGTAGCCGAACGTGCCGCCGGCGAGGCCGCCTCCTTGGCCGTAATAGCCGTCCGACACATTGGTCTTGGTGTTGGTCTGCGCGGCCTGCGCACGCGCCCAGCCGCCCTCGATGCCGACGTACCATCCCGACCAGATTGGCTTTCCGTTTGTTTCAGCGGCCGAGGCGCCGCTCGTGAGTACAACAAAAGACATCGCGGCAACGGCCGCGCATTTCAACCACGACATTGGATGCCACCCCCATGACTCCCGCGCGCACTACAGCGAAGGGAATTCGCGTTTGCGAATATATTGGTCGTAAAAAGAGCTACGCCGGAGAGTTGCGCAGGCCGCCGCCCGTAACTGCGCGTCGCATGTTTTGTCCCTCGGAAAGAAAAAGCCCCGCATCCGAGGATGCGGGGCAGTCTCGCACTGATCCAAGGGAGGCGTCAGTGCACGATCATGCCGGTGAAGACGTAGGCCTGCAGCATCACGAGCACGCCGACCAGGCAGGCCAGCACGATCGAATGCCAGAACACGAACCGCAGGATCGTTCCTTCGTGGCCGAACCAGTTGGTCGCGGTCGAGGCGACGACGATCGACTGCGCGTCGATCATCTTGCCCATGACGCCGCCTGAGGAGTTCGCGGCGCTCATCAGGATCGGCGAGATGCCGAGCTGCGTGGACGTGATCTTCTGCAGGTTGCCGAACAGGATGTTCGAGGCCGTGTCCGATCCCGTCAGCGCCACGCCCAACCAGCCGAGCAGGGTGCCGAAGAAGGGATAGAGCACGCCGGTCGCGGCGAAGGCGAGACCGAGCGTTGCGTCGATACCCGACAGGCGGGTGAGCGTGCCGATCGCGAGCATCGCCGAGATCGTCAGCAGCGAATAGGCGCAAATCCTGAGCGTGCGTCCATAGGCAGCGACGAGCCCGGCGGGCGAGAAGCCCATCAGGAGGCCCGAGATGATCGCGGCGATCAGCATGCCCGAGCCGGTGTAGGAGAGCCACGTGAACGAGAACACGGCGGCTTCCTTCGTCGGCGTTGCCGCGATCGGCGCGACCTTGTTGATCATGTTGTGCAGGTCCGGAACGGCGTAGTTCCAGGTCGCCCACGGGTTGACCGCGCCCTTGAAGGCGTTGGTGCCCCAGATCAGCAGCACGATGCAGACGATGATCCACGGCAGCAGCGCGGTCCACATCTGCGCGGTCGAGACCGGCTTCAGCGGCTTTGCCGTCGGCATCGTCGCCGCGGATTCATCCTTGGTGCGCAGCGCCGCGGACAGCCACAGCTGCTTGGGCTGCCACACCTTGAGGAAGAGGATGAGGCAGGCCATCGAGATCAGCGACGCGCCGATGTCGACGATCCACGGATTGATGAAGTTGGAAATGAGGAACTGCGGGATCGCAAACGAGACGCCCGTGACCAGGATCGCAGGCCACACGCCCATCATGCCGCGCCATCCGGCGAAGGCCCACACGACCCAGAACGGCACGATCAGCGAGAAGAACGGCAACTGGCGGCCGACCATCGCGCCGAGCATGAACGGATCGAGGCCGGTCACGCTGGCAAGTCCCGCGATCGGCGTGCCGAGCGCGCCGTAGGCGACCGGCGCGGTGTTGGCGATCAGCGACAGGCCGGACGCCGCGAGCGGCGAGAAGCCGAGGCCGATCAGGATCGCGCCGGTGACGGCGACCGGCGTGCCGAAGCCCGAGGCGCCTTCGAAGAATGCGCCGAAAGAGAAGGCGATCAGCAGAAGTTGCAGCCGCCGGTCGGTCGTGACGCCGCCGATCGTGTTCTGCAACGTCTCGAACACGCCTTTCTCGACCGTCAGCCGGTAGAGGAAGATGACGTTCAGCACGATCCAGCCGATCGGGAAGAAGCCGGTCACTACGCCCAGGATCGAAGCGCGGATCGACATGCCCGCCGGCATCGTGAAGATGAAGATCGCGACGCAATTGGCGACGACGAGCGCGATCACCGCCGCGATGTGCGCCTTCACCTTGTTCGACGCGATCAGGACAAGAAGAGTCACCACCGGCAATGCGGCCGCGACCGTCGACAGGACGGAATTATTGAACGGATTGTAGACCTGGTTCCACATTGTCACCCCCCGGCGATGAATGCCGCGGGCATTCTCCGCAACCGGACGGCTTCCCGGAATCGGATTCCCGGGTTTTCCCGTAAACATCCCGTAAAAATTGCAGGTGGGTCGCCGCCGGAGCGAAGCGGTTACTCGGGCCGGCCGTCGCCGAAATCGTCATACCCGTGACGCGCGCTGTAAAACATCAGCGCCATCAGTCCGCCGCCGATGGCGAGCGAGAACAGCACGCCGCCGCCGATCGCGAACCAGCCCCAGAACGGCACGACGTCGCCGAGCCGCGTCCACGCCTCGCCCGCGAACCAGAATGCGGCGATCAGCAGGGCGAGCAACGGGGCGACGATCCAGAGCGATTTCATGGCCCTACTATAAGCACCGAAAGAGACCGTGCATGAAGAAACGCCCGGCATGAGGCCGGGCGTTCCGCGATGGGACCGGTTCGCGTCCCGTCACTTGCGCGGGTTGGCCGCATGGCTCATCGGCGAGTCGGCCGGCGAACGCGAACCCATGCCGCCGGCGCTGGAGCCGGTGGTCGTGCCGCTCGACTGCACCTGGTAGTAAGCGAACTTCGGCGCGTTCGTCAGTTGGTCCTTGGTGTAGGTGACCGTGATCTTCTCGATCGACGACGAGTTCGACTTGCGCTGGATCTGCAAGGCCTCGAACGGCACCGCGACGTCTTTCTGGCCGACGCCGAGGAAGCCGCCGACGCCGATCACCGCGGCCTTGATCGAGCCCTCCTGGTCGACGACCAGGTCGTCGATGCTGCCGATCGACTTGTTGTCCGGACCATAGACGCTGGCGCCGACGAGCTTGGACGAGCGCCACTCGTTCGGATCCTGCTGCTGCACGAAGCCGGCCTGCTTCTTGTCGCCCTTGGTGTCGGCCGCCGCCGATATGTCGGAGGCCGCCTTGTCGGGCATGGCCGCAGGCGTCTTCATCGGCGGCGCGGTCTTCTCCGCCGGAGCGGGCGGGGCCGATTGCGCGGTGGCCGGCGGCTGCGCCGACGGCGCGGTGCTGGTCGACTGCGCGTAGGCCGGGATGGCGAGCACCGTTGCCAGCGCCGCCGCGGTCAAGGTGTGCTTGATCATGGTGCCTCCTTCACGTTTTCCGGGAAGATCCGTTCACAACGGATCGTCGGCGGGCGCGGACGAGGGTCCGCGGCCCGCGATAGGGAAAACGCGGTGGCGCTTGGTCATGTTCCCGGCAGTCCGCGCATGCGGACGCTTCCCGCATGCGGGCCATGCGGGGCGATAAAACGTCGCAGGCGAGGGAACGTCAGGCCTTCTGCGCGGTCGCCGTGGTCACGGCCGGTTCCGCCGTGGCGGGAAGCGCGGCTTCCTCAGGAGCGGCAGGGGCCATCGGCGCGTCGTCGAAGGCGATGCCGCGCCGGATGCTGGCGCGCAACACCGACAGCTCGTTCTGCAGCCGCGCATTGTCCTTGCGCGCGCCTTCGAGCGCGCCCTCGACGACGGCGCGTTCGAGACGCTCGCGCTCGAGGGCGGAGCTGAGATCCTCGACGCGGCGCTCGACGCCGACGCGGCTGACCTGAATGTCGGCCTCGAGCTGGGCGTTGCGCGCGGTCAGCGCGGCGAGCGAATCTTCGGCGCGGGCGAGCGCCATCTCCCGCGTCTTCAGGTTCTTGGCCAGCTCGCTGCTGCGCTCGGCGAGCGTGTTGCGCGCGTTCTCCAGATCGCGGATCTGCCGCTCGCGCGCCTCGTGCGCGGCCTCGATCTGCGCCAGGCGGCGTTCGGCGGCGCCGCGCGCGATCGACGCCTCGACCGCCTTGCGGTCGAAGCCACGCACCTCTTCGGTGCGGGCGATGAGGTTCTGCCGGGTCTCGGCGAGCAGGCGCTCGGCGGTGGCTGCGCGCGATACCAGGCCTTCGAGGCGCATTGTCAGCGTGTTGCGCTCGGCCTGGTATTCTTCCTTGGCCTCGTCGAGGGCGGCGGCGAGGCGGCCGCGCTCGCTGAAGGTCTCGGCGTAGTTCGCCTCGAGCTTGGCGAGCTGGGCGCGGATGGCGGTGACCGTGTTGTCGCTATCGGTGAGACGGCGGGTGAGGCGGGCGGTTTCCGCGAGCGCCTGATCGACGGCGTTCTGCAGCGAGGCCTTCTCGTCCTCGGTGAGGACCAGGCGCTCGCGCGCGGCGGCGAGCTCGCCTTCGAGCTCGACGATGCGCTTGCCGGCCGTGTCGAGATGTTCCTGCAGCGCGCGGCGCGTCTCGCTCAGGGAGCGGCGCTCGGCCGTCTCCTGCTCGAGCTGGCGTTCGAGCTCGGCGACATGCGCGTTGCGCGCCTTCAGGTCCTCGGCCAGTTCGCTGCGCGTGCTCTCAAGCGCGCGCGCGGTCTCGCGGGACAGTTCGAGGTCGCTGCGCAGGCGCGCCGCCTCGGCGTCGAGCCGCGTCGCCTTGCGTTCGACCTCGTAGAACTCGCCGCACAATTTGTCATAGGCGGCGCGCTGCTCTTCGAGGCGGCCGGTGAGGGAGAGGGTGAGCGACTTCTCGGTCTCGAGCGTGCGCAAGGTCGCGTTGAACGGCGTGACCAGCCGGTCGAAAGCCTCCTTGAGCTCGTCGAGCTCGCCGATCTTGCGGCCGGCGTCGGTCAGAAGATTGCGCAGCGCCTCGTTCTCTTCGCCGATGCGCGCGCCGGTATCGGCGGCCGACTCGGGCTCGCCGGCGCTATTGCCGCGCAGGGCCATGGCTGGCAAGGGTATGACCTTGTCGGCGCCGCTTTCGTTCTTGCGGCCGAAAATATCCGACAACTTCGCCATCTGACGCTCCCCCGAACTGACGCTACGACGCCACGAATTCCGTCACGATACCGGAAATTAAGATATTATACACGGATACCGAAGGGAACAATCGCGACGGCACGGACCCGCCTTTGCTCGCGATCAAGCGGCAACATGGTTAACAGCGGGACGCGGGCGCGAAAACACGCTAGCAACGACGCAATGACGCCCGCCGATACCTCCGACGACACAACGCTGTCATATTCCTACAGGCCGTCGCTGCTCGGCGCCGAGTGGAACCTGACGCTCGAGCCCGAGGGCCTCGCCTTCAGCGCCGGGGCGCGCTCCGGCTTCGTGCGCTACGCTGCGATCGCGCGCCTGCGCATGGCCTACCGGCCGACGAGCATGCAGGCGACGCGCTTCGTGACGGAGATCTGGGCGCCGGATCAGCCGCCGCTGCGCATCGTCTCGACGACGTGGAAGAGCATGGTGCTGCAGCCGCGGCTCGATGCAGCTTACACGCGCTTCGTCGGCGCGCTGCACGCGCGCATCGCCGCCGCCAACGGCAACTTCACATGCGAGCGGGGCAGGTCGGCCTTGATCTACTGGCCGGGGCTTCTCGTCTTCATCGGCGTGTCGCTCGGGCTGGCGCTGCTCATCGTGCGGGCGCTTCAGGCGCACGCCGCCGTGCCGGCGGTATTCGTCGCCATCTTCTTCGCGTTGTTTGTCTGGCACGGCGGCACGTTCTTCAGCCGCAACCGGCCCGGCACCTATCGGGTCGGCGCGCCGCCGCGCGATCTCATGCCGGGCTAGTCGGCGCCCTCGAGAATGCGCGGGCTGACGAAGCGCTCGAGCCGCCCCGACTGCGGATGCAGCCGCGTCCAGTCGTCGACCGTGAAGTCGACGATGACGAGGCCCGACGTCGGCAGCTTCTCGTTAAGACGCTCGCGCGCGTCGATATCGCCGGAAGCGATGAGCATCAACGCCACTTCGTGTAAGCCCGGATTGTGGCCGACGACGAGCAAGGTGTGCGCGCTCGCGGGCGTGTCCTTGATCACCGCCAGGATCGCGTGCGGCGTCGCGTCATAGAGCTTCTCGACGGTGGCCGCGCCCGGCGCCGGCTTGAAGGCGGCGGAGAGAAGCTTCCATGTCTCCTGCGTGCGCCGCGCCGGCGACACCAGCACGCGGTCGGGCGTCAGCGCGTGCGTCGCCATGTAGCCGCCGATGCGCGCGGCGTCCTTGCGCCCGCGCTCGATCAGCGCGCGGGACAGGTCCTTCTGGGCCGGGGTGGCCGCTTCGGCCTTGGCATGGCGGAACAGGATGAGGCGGCGCATGGCTCGATAACGGGTTGCGGGGGCGGCGGTTCTGGCCGAAAGAGCGAGGTCGATTTCGAATCTGCGCCAGTCTAGCATGCGGCCTCGCGCGCGAGACCCATCAGGAAAACGCCTTGATGCCCGAGCCATCCACGACCTGGTATGAGGCGACACGCGTCGCCGCGCCGGAGCGCGGGCGGCTCAATTTCGATCTCGACGTCGACGTCTGCGTGATCGGCGCCGGGCTTGCCGGCCTGACCGTCGCGCGCGAGGTCGCCGAGCGCGGCTGGTCGGTCGCGGTGCTCGAGGCCGGCCGCGTCGCCGGCGCTGCGTCGGGACGCAACACCGGCTTCGTGCTGCCCGGTTTCGCCGAGGATGTCAGTGACATGATCGAGCGCGTGGGCCTCGATCACACCAAGCAATTATGGGCGCTGTCGGAGCAGGGGCTCGCTTATGTCCGCCGCACCATCGCGGAGACGGCGATGACCGGTGTCGATACGGTGCCGGGCTGGCTGTCCGTATCGAAGACCGACAACGCGGCGGCGCAGCGCGCCGAGGTCGAGCGGCTGCGCTGGATCGGCGCCGACGTGGAGTTCTGGCCAAGCGAACAGGTGCGCGCGGTCCTGCCCAATCCGCGCTACTTCAACGCGCTGCATTACGCGAATGCGTTTCACATCCATCCATTGAACTACGCGCTCGGACTTGCCGCGCTCGCCGAGAAGGCCGGCGCGCGCATCTTCGAGGACACGCCGGCGCTCTCGATCGATGCGGCCGGCGTGCGCAAGCGCGTCGTCACGCCAGCCGGCCGCCTGCGCGCCGCGCATGTCGTGCTCGCCGGGAATGTGCATCTCGGGCGTCTGGTGCCGCGACTTTCGGCGACTTTATTGCCGCTGACGAGCTTCGTGCTGGTCACGGAGCCGATCGTCAATCTCGGTGACATCGTCCGCTATCGCGGCGCGGTCAGCGACGGCGCGCGCGCCGACAATCATTACCGCGTCATCGACGGCAATCGGCTGCAGTGGTCGGGACGGATGCGCGCCTGGGAAGCGGAACCGAGGCGCTTTGCGCGGGCGCTCCTCGGCGACATCCGCCGCAACTTCCCGGCGCTCGGCAAGGTTGAGGCGGCGCATGTCTGGCGCGGCACGCTCGGCCGCACCATCCATCACATGCCGCAGGTCGGCGAACTCGAGCCGGGCCTGTGGCTCGCATCGGGCTTCGGCAGCCACGGGCTGAACACCACGGCCATGGCCGGCGAACTGGTCGCCCGCGGCATCATCGAGGCCGACCAGACCTGGCGGCTGTTCGCGCCCTACGAACTGGTCTGGGCCGGAGGCCGCCTGGGGCGGGCGATGGCCCAGGGCGTCTACTGGGGGGCGGGATTGGCCGGCGGCGTCAGCCAGACCTGGTCGCGGCTGCGCGAGCGGCGGCGGTTGCGGGCCACCCGAAAGGCCCCTCCGGCGGAACCGCCTGAGGCGGAAATGCCACAGGCATCAACGTCTTGAGTGGAAACTGAGAACAAGTGCCGCAGGCTGGCACTCATCAGCCGCCGGCGTGCTAGGCTGGATTCCATGGCGCTGCCCCGGCCGGTTGCGTTCGGGTCGTAAAGGGATGGGAATGCAAGCGGTTCGGGTCATTTGCGGCGTTGCTCTCGCAGCCTTTTCGGCGGGCGCCGCGCTGGCCGCCGAGCCGGCGCTCATCACCAAGCAATGGACGGTGACGGTCGGCGTCGAAGGCAGCGTCTTGCCGACCTATGAGGGTTCCGACCGCTACATGCTGCGGCCGTTCCCGCTGTTCGATGTGCGCAAGGCGGGCACGCCGCCGACCTTCCATGCCCCGCGCGACGGCTTCGGCTTCGGCCTCTACGACAACGGCCGCTTCCGCGTCGGCCCGACCGCCAAGATACGCTTTCCCCGGCGCGAGAGCGACGACACCGACCTGCGCGGCCTCGGCGTCGACTGGGCGGTCGAAGTCGGCGCCTTCGCGGATTACTGGGTCATGCCCTGGCTGCGGACGCGCGCCGAGCTGCGCCAGGGCTTCGGCGGTCATCACGGTGTGGTCGCCGACGTGACGGCGGACGTGGTCGTGCCGGTCACGCCGAGCCTGACCTTCTCGGGCGGCCCGCGGCTGACGCTCGCCTCCGACAAGGCCGAAGACCCATATTACAGTGTCACGGCGTCGCAGGCGGTGACGTCGGGACTTCCGGTCTACACGGCCAAAGGCGGCGTGCACTCCTGGGGCCTCGGCGCGCAGGCGCGCTACAGCTGGTCGCCGCAGTGGACGACCTACACCTACCTCGAATACCAGCGGCTGGCCGGCGACGCCGCGGATTCGCCTTTGGTCACGCAGCGCGGCTCGCGCGATCAAATTCAGGTGGGGACGGGCCTGACCTACTCCTTCGACGTGCCGGGCTTGTGGTAGTAGGGCGCCCGCCGGACATCATCGCTCGAGTCTTTCCTTCATGCGCACGATTGCAATCGTCCTGTCGCTGGCCTCGCTGGTCCTCGGCGGCTGCCAGACCGACGGCGTGAACCTCGCCTCCAACGCTTCCGCGCCGAAGCCGAAGGCGGTCGTCGTCACCGACTTCGTCTATTCGCCCGACGTCACCGTGATCGATCGCGGCTACACCGTGAGACTGTCGCGTAAGGAGGGTGGCGATCTGCCGTTCCATCTGCGCAAGGAGCGGACGCTGGAGCGGGTGAACGACGAGATCGTCGCCACCATCGTCGCCACCGTGCGCGCGGCCGGCCTCGAGGCCGTGCCGGGCAGCGGCGACGCCGTCTCGCTCAAGGACGATGCGCTGATCGTCGGCGGCCGTCTCGCGCCCGGCAAGGCCGCCGACAAGAAGAGCAAGGGTGCCGGCATCGGCGACGGGCGCGGCGGTGTCGTCGCCGAGATGAAGATCGAGCGGCAGGGCAGTTTCGGCAGGAAGGCGGTGGCGAGCTTCACCGCCGAGCCGGTGAAGACGAAAGTCGACGGGGGCGCCGTCATTGCCGCGCTGCCGGAGGGGAGCCGCAACACCGGCCGCCTGTCGCCGGACGTCGAGGCGCAGGCGCACGCGCTCGGCCGCGGCATCGGCGACAAGATCGTCGCCTACGCGCGCGAGCAGGGCTGGCTCGGCGAGGCAGTCCCGGCGGCGGCGGGCCCGGACAAGAAGAAGACGGGCGTCTAGCATCCGCTCACCCCCGCGAAGGCGGGGGTCCAGTTAGGCGGCTCGGCGCTGGATGCCCGCTTTCGCGGGCATGAGCGGTAGGAGCTACCGGCCCTCGCGGCGCGCCATGAAGGCGAGGCGTTCGAACAGATGCACGTCCTGCTCGTTCTTGATCAGAGCGCCGTGCAGCGGCGGAATGAGCTTCTTCGGGTCGCGCTCGCGCAGCAGCTCCGGCCCGATGTCCTCGACCAATAACAATTTCAGCCAGTCGAGCAGCTCCGAGGTCGACGGCTTCTTCTTCATGCCCGGCACCTCGCGGATCTCGTAGAACAGGCGCAACGCCTCGGCGACGAGGCGCTGCTTGATGCCGGGGAAGTGCACCTCGATGATCGCGCGCATCGTGTCGGCGTCGGGGAAGCGGATGTAGTGGAAGAAGCAGCGGCGCAGGAACGCGTCCGGCAGTTCCTTCTCGTTGTTCGAGGTGATGACGACGATCGGGCGGCGGCGCGCCTTCACCGTCTCGCCCGTCTCGTAGACGAAGAACTCCATTCGATCGAGCTCGAGCAGCAGGTCGTTGGGGAATTCGATGTCGGCCTTGTCGATCTCGTCGATCAGCAACACAGGGCGCTCGTCGGCGACGAAGGCGTCCCACAATTTGCCGCGCCGGATGTAATTGCGGATGTCCTTGACGCGCTCGTCGCCGAGCTGGCTGTCGCGCAGGCGCGACACCGCGTCGTATTCATAGAGGCCCTGCTGCGCCTTGGTGGTCGACTTCACGTGCCACTCGATCAGCGGTGCGCCGATGGCCTTCGCGACCTCGAGCGCCAGCACGGTCTTGCCGGTGCCCGGCTCACCCTTCACCAGCAGCGGCCGCTCGAGCGTGATGGCGGCGTTGACCGCGATCTTGAGATCGTCGGTCGCCACATAACCGCTGGTGCCCTCAAAACGCATGAGCCAGGTCCTTCCCGTCTTTTCCGGCATTCATATAGGCGGGGAGGGCGGCGGCAAAGGGCCTAGCCGCGGACGGCCTGTTCCAGCAGGGCCTCGAGCGCGGCGACCGGTGCGCGGTCGAAATAGAGCCGGTGCTTCTCGCGCGCCATGCGGGCGACGATCGCGCGCCGCATGTCCGGGTTCCGCGCGAGGTCGACCGCGATGCGGACCACGTCGTCGGGGGTCGCGGCAACGGTCTCCGGGACGCCGAGCATCCGGAGGATCGCCGTGCTGTGACGGCCGCGCATCATCGGCCCGGCGTAAGTGACGATCGGCAGATCGTGGGCGAGGCTTTCCAGCGCCGAGTTGCAGGCCGACCGGCCGATCGAATCGAGCAGGATGTCGGCGAGCCCCGCGGCGGCGACGAATTTGCCCTGGCTCATGCGCGACAGGAATACGCAGTGCCGGTTCACATCGAGATCGTAGCGGGCGAAGGCGCGCGCGAGCCGCGCTTGCACGAACTCGGTCACCGCGCCGCCGTGATGGCGCACGAATACGATCTGGCAGTCGCCGGCGTCCCTGGCGATGCGCGCATAGATGTCGTCGTGCTGCGGCAGGTACTTGTAGAGCGACTGCGCGCTCCAGAACACGGTGGCGGTCTCGCGCAGGCCGAGTTCGGCGCGCGTCACCGGCTCCGGCGGCGTGTTCACCGGCTCGTAGTAGATCGACAGGTTGGGCAGGCGGACGAGTTTCTCCGTGTAATGGTCCTGCGCGCCTTCCGCTTCCATCAGGTCGCTCGACAGGAAGTAATCGAGCGTCGGCAGGCCGCTGGTCTCCGGATGGCCCCACGAGGTCATCTGCACCGGCGCGAGGCGCTGCGCCGCGAGCTGCAGCGATCGCGTGTCCATCAGGAGGCCGGGATAGATCAGCACATGCGGCGCGTCGGCGAGAATCTCCTCGCGCCAGCCTTTGACATCATGGGGGCGGTGCACGAAGCGGTCGCAGAGACGTTCGGCGGCCTCGGTGTTGGCATCGCGCGTGACGCCAAGATGATAGCCGGTGACCTTGAAGCGGCTGCGGTCGAGCTGACCGAGCCAGCCCTTGATCGGGATCTTCCAGTTCGAGTGGCCGAAGAAATGCGCGCTGGCGATGCCAACGCGGATCGGCTCGCCGGGTGCGGGCGGCGGCGGCAAGGCGGGCGGCGTGAAGGCGCGCGCGACGATCGTGTGCACCATGCCGCCGTAGATCTCCTGCAACGGCCGGTCATTGCCGCCCTGATAGGCGAGCAGGAACGGCGCCTGCGCGCCGATGGCGGCGACGAGGTCGCCGTTGAGACGCTCGGCGGCAACGTCGGCGGCGAGCGCCCTCAGCTTGCGCTCGTAGGCGGCGCGGCGGCGGCCGATCTCGGCCTCGTCCGAGTAGACGATGGCGAGCTCGGCGATGCATTCGGCAAAGCGCGCGCCGGCGTGATCGGGTCTCAGCGCCAGCGCCTGCGCGAGGTCGGCGAGCGCCTCGTCGTTGCGGCCGAGGTCGACGAAAAGGCGGCCGCGCAGATACCAGGTTTCGGCGTCGTCGGGCTTGAGTCGCAGCGCGGTGTTGAAAATCTCGACTGCTTCCTCGCCGCGGTCGAGCTGGAGCAGGACGCGGCCGAGGTTCTTCGGCCCCTCGGCGAAGCCGGGGTCGAGCGCGACGGCGCGGGCATAGGCGGCGCGCGCCTCCTCGAGCCGTTGCAAGGCCTCGAGCGAGGCGCCGCGGTTGTTGTGCGCCTTGGCGAAGTCGGGGCGCAGCCTGAGCGAGCGGTCGAAGCTCGCGAGCGCCTCCTCGTGGCGGCCGAGCTCGCGCAGCGCCGAGCCGAGATTGTAGTGCGCGTCGGGATAATCGGCTTTGATCGCGATCGCCCTGCGCAGGGACTCGATCGCCTCGTCCTGGCGGCCGAGCGCCGACAGCACGGCGCCGCGATTATTGTGCGCCTCGGCGAATTTCGATTTCTGCTTCAGCGCCTGGTCGAAGCTTTCTATCGCCTCGTCGCTGCGGGAGAGCGTGTGCAGGATCATGCCGTAGTTGAGCAGGATCTGCGGCGAGGGACGGCGCAGCTTCATCGCCTGCGAGATCAGCCGCAGCGCCTCGGCCAGCTCCCCCCTGGCGTGCTTGACCACGGCGAGCATCTGCAGGGCATCGAAATGGTCCGGCCGCGCGGCGAGGACCGCGGCATAGAGCCGCTCGGCCTCGGCCAGCCGGCCCTGCTCGTGCAGGCGCAAGCCCTCGGCGAAGGCCTGCGCCACGTTGAGCGGCGCGGGTTGCGCGGCGGCTTGCGGGCTCGGCGATGGCGGCATCAGCAGGGCTCCCCTGCAATCGAGGGGTAGAAAAGCGCCGCTGATTCGGAAAGGGCCGCCTCGCACAAGCGTGATGGCCGGTTGAGCCGATGTGAACCGTTCGAGCCGCCGGACCGTTGTAGGAATAGGGGACGGGCGCGTGACCTGGGAGACCGCCGATGACGACCGCACTAGACCGCCGTGCCTTGCTCTCGGGCGCCGCCGCGCTGGCCGTTCTGGCGCTGGGGACCGGACGCGGGGAGGCCGGCAACATGACCACGACCGATACCACCGATTTCAAGGCTCTGTCCGACGCCGAATGGCGCAAGCGCCTGACGCCGGCGCAGTACGGCATCCTGCGCGGCCACGGCACCGAGCGGGCGGGTTCCAGCCCGCTCGACCACGAGAAGCGCAAGGGCATCTTCGCCTGCGCCGGCTGCGACCTGCCGCTGTTCTCCTCCGACACCAAGTTCGACAGCGGCACCGGCTGGCCGAGCTTCTACGAGCCGCTTCCGGGGGCGGTCGGGACTACGACGGACCGTTCCTTCTTCATGAAGCGGACCGAGGTGCATTGCGCCCGCTGCGTTGGTCACCTTGGTCACGTTTTTAATGACGGCCCCCGCCCGACCGGCCTGCGCTACTGCATGAACGGCCTGTCCTTGGCCTTCCACCCGGCCCCCGCCGCGGCCTCCTGACCGGCGCCGGGGGCGGTTAAGGTTTGCTTCACCATTTGGAAAATATGGTGAAAGAACCCTGAACGCGCGAACCGCGTCGTTTCCGCCTTTTCGGGGCAAGGAGGCCGCCGGAGCGAACCGCCGGCCGGGAAGGGCTGCCCATGTGCGGGATCGCTGTCGCCATCAACTGGCCTGACGCGGAGGCGGTGGTCACGCGCCTGATCGGCGGCATCCTGCACCGCGGCGACATTTCAGACCCAGTGCTGCGGCCAAGGCCGGACATCGCCATGGCGACGCGGCGGCTGCGCATCGTCGACGCCGACCATGCGACCCAGCCGCAGCCGTCGTTCGACGGGCAACTGGCCGTCTCGTTCAACGGCGAGATCTATAATCACGAGGACCTGCGCGTCGAGCTGATGGGGCTCGGCGTGCCGTTCCGCACCGAGTCCGACACCGAACTCCTCGCCAATGCGCTCCAGGTGTGGGGCTATGGCGCGCTCGCGCGGCTCAACGGCATGTACGCCTTCGTCGCGCTCGACCTTTCGACCGGCGAGTTCCTCGCCGCGCGCGATCCGTTCGGCGTCAAGCCGCTCTACGTCGTGCAGAACGGGCAGAGCTTCGTCTTCTGCTCGGAAATGAAGCCGCTCATCGACACGATCGAGGCGCATCCCGTGATGTTGTTGCCGCCCGGCTATGCGCTGTCGCGCAAGACCTGCGGCCGCTTCAAGTCGCCGGTGTTTCCGCCATCGGGCGAAGCAGCCGACGCCAGCGCCGAGGCGCTCGACTACATCCTGTCCGAAGCGGTGCGCACGCGCCTGCCGCCCGGCCTGCCCGTTGCGATCCTGTTCAGCGGCGGCATCGACTCGACGCTCGTCGCGCATTACGCGCGCCAGTTCCGGCCCGAAGCGCCGGGCTATTTCGTCGGCAGCGTCAACGCGCCGGATTTCCGCTACGCCGCCGATTACGCGGCGCAAACCGGCTTCGACCTGCGCATCGTGCCGTTCGATCCGGAAAGCGACGCGGTCTTCGACCAGATCGACCGTGTCGTCGCGGTCACCGAGTCCTTCGAGCCGAACCTCGTGCGCGGCGCGGTCTGCTCGCTGATGGCGGCCGAGCGCATGCACGACGACGGCTTCCGCGTCGGCCTGTGCGGGGAGGGGGCGGACGAATTGTTTTGCGGCTATCCGCCGCTCGAGATCGCCTTTGCCGACAACGATCCGAACGCGCGCGCGATCCGCGACGAATGCCTCGGCCTGATGCACCGTGTCAGCCTCCAGCGCGTCGACCGCTGCGCCATGCGCCACCAGGTCGAGATGCGCGAGCCCTATCTCGATCCGGCGGTGGTCAATTACGCGCTCGGTCTCGATGCCTCGGCGCTTGTCAATGGCGCGAACGGCCTGCCGACTGGCAAGATGCCGCTGCGCGAGGTCTACGATCTCTACCCGGAGCAGCTTCCGGCGAGTATCCGCGACCGCGGCAAGGTGCCGTTCGGGGAGGGCGCCGGTCTCGACGTCACGCCGCAGGGTTCAGCCTGGAAGCGGCGCTTCGACGTGGCGATTTCCGACGCCGATTTTCGCGACGGCCAGCGGCAGTTCTCGGGCTTCAACGTGCAGACCAAGGAAGAGCTCTACTACCTGCGCAAGCTGTCGGAGACCATCGACGTGACGCGCGTGCCGCATTTGCGCGACCGCGCCTGGATCTCGTTTTCGTTCGAGCATCATCGCGAAAAGCTCAAGCGCTACGCGCACGCAAGTTTGTAAATTCCCAGACTCGACAGGGGCAGGGCGCGGGCAGGTCCCGCGCCTTTTGCTTTTTGTGGCCCGGCAAAATCTGCCTGCTGCGGCAGAAATGGTCGCCGCCGGAGCGGCGATCAAGCCTTTAAAATACTGAAATCACTAGCATTTTCATGTGGCACATGGATTGCCACGCAGACCGCGGGCTCGTCCGCGCGCCCGATTGCGGGCTGTTCACGCGTGACGACAGTGGAGAAGGGGTCATGGGTCTTTTCGGTGCGATGAATACGGCGGTGAACGGGCTGCAGAGCCAGTCCTATGCGCTGCAGAACATCTCCGGCAACATCGCCAACTCGCAGACGGTCGCCTACAAATCGATCGGCACGAGCTTTGTCGATCTCATCCCGGATTCTCCGCCCGGAAGGCAGATCGCCGGCGGCGTCATCGCCAACTCCGTTTCGACCAACGACGTCCAGGGCGCGATCCAGAACGCCTCGGTGTCGACTTATATGGCGATCAACGGCAGCGGCTACTTCGCGGTGAAGCAGCCCAGCTCGACCAACGGCAGCGGCCCGCTGTTCAACACCTCCGACCTCTACACCCGCCGCGGCGACTTCCAGATGGACCAGTTCGGCTATCTGGTGAACGGCGCCGGCTACTATCTCGAAGGCATCCCGATCGACCCGAAGACCGGCAATCCGGTCGGCAATGCCGTGGCGCCGCTGCAATTCAACAACACGTTCCTGCCGGCGACGGCCACGACGACGATCACCTACGGCGCCAACCTGCCGACCTATCCCAAGACGACGCTCGCGAACACGGCGTTCCCCGGATCCGAGCTGCTCGACCCGAGCGGGTTCCTGGTCAACCCGACCACCTCAGGGACCGGCACCGTGATCGGCTCCGACGTCACGACGTTCCTGAATTCCTCGCTCGATGGCGGCTCCATCACCGCCTACAACACGTCCGGCCAGGCGGTGAACACGCAATTGCGCTGGGCGAAGACCGACTCGAGCAATCTGCCGGCGCAGAACGCCAAGCTGATCGGCTCGTCGCCCCTCGGCGTCGTCGACGCCAGCGGCGGCAATATCACCTTCGACATCAACGGCACGACGGTCACGCTGTCGTCGGTGTTCGCGGGTTCCGGCGGCGCCGGTAAATACAGCGTCACCGAACTCGAGAACGCGATCAACAACACCGTCGGCATCACCGCGACCGCGTCGACCGACGCGGCGGGCCATCTGATGCTCACCAGCACCGGCACGGCGGGCGCGGCCGACACCGTGACGCTCAACAACTTCACCGGCGCGAGCAGCCCCGATGCGACCCTGCTCGGCTATCCCGCCGGCCCCTCGGCAAGCGCCAGCGGCAAGAACGCCAACTCGGGCTCCGACACCTGGAACCTGTTCTACCAGTCCGACTCGACTGCAACCGGCGCGCAGGTCGCCTGGACCAATGTCGGCATGAACTTCACTTTCGACTCGACCGGCAACCTGTCGCCGAGCATCTCGTCCATCCCGCTCTCCGGCGTGACGATCGACGGCACCTCGCTCGGCAACATCGCCATCAAGATCAACGGCCTGACGCAGTTTTCGACCTCGAGCGGCTCGGCCACCGTGACCTCGCTCAACCAGGACGGCTATCCGCCGGGCCAGTTGCAGTCGATCTCGATCAGCAAGGAAGGCCGCATCGCCGGCTCCTTCACCAACGGCAAGAACGTCGATCTGGCGCAGATCCCGCTCTATTCGTTCGCCTCGCCGAACAACCTGAAGAGCCTCGACGGCGGCGCTTTCGCTATCACCGGCGATTCCGGCCCGGCGCTGATGGGCGCCAGCGGCCAGCTCGTCGGCGCGGCGCTGGAAGGCTCGAACGCCGACATCGCCGACCAGTTCACCAAGCTCATCGTCACGCAACAGGCCTACTCGGCCAATACGCGCGTGATAACGACCGCCAACCAGATGTCCCAGGACATGCTGAACATGCTGCGGTAGCGCCTTCGGCGGCAGCGGACATTGACATGAAGTCGGGCGCATGAGTCTCACGCAGGCACTGACAACGGCCCTGAGCGGCTTGAACGCTGCGCAGACCAGCCTGTCGCTGGTCGCCGGTAACGTGGCCAACTCGCAGACGCCCGGCTACGTCCGCAAGGTCGCCGTCCTCACGCAGAACTCGGTCGGCACCGACGGCACGTCGGTGCAGGTCGCGGCGATCAACCGCGTCCTCGACCAGTTCGTGCAGGCGCAGTTGCGCACCGAGTCTGCCGGCGCGGGTTACGCCGACGTGCGGTCCAAGCTCTTCAGCCAGTTGCAGGACGTCTACGGCACGCCGAACACGACCAGCACGCTGGAATCCTCGTTCAACACCTTCACCAGCGCGCTCCAGGCGCTGACCACCAGTCCCGACGATCCGACCGCCAAGTCCGCGGTGCTGACGGCCGCGCAACAGTTCGCCCAGCAGCTCAATACAATGTCGGACGGCGTCCAGGGGCTGCGCCAGCAGGCCGAGCTCGCGCTGTCGGACGACGTCAGCCAGGCGAACAACTGCATGCAGCAGATCGCCCAGCTCAATGAGCAGCTCTCCGCCGCCGGGCAAGATTCGTCGGCCGCCTCGCTCGCCGACCAGCGCGACGCCTATATCAGCCAGCTTTCGAAGCTGATGGACATCCGCGTCATCAATTCAGGCAACAACCAGGTGACGGTGCTGACGAGCTCGGGCGTCGAACTGGTCGGCGCGAAAGCCTCGACGCTGAGCTTCGATGCGCAAGGCGTGGTGACGCCGCAGGCACAGTGGAGCGCCGATCCGGCGAAGCGGACCATCGGCACGGTGACGCTGACCTCGCCGAACGGCGCCAAGACCGATCTCGTGGCGAACGGTGCGCTGCGCGGCGGCGAGATTGCCGGCTATCTCGAAATGCGCGACCAGACTCTGGTGCAGGCGCAGGCGCAGCTCGACCAGCTGGCCGGGGCGATGGCGAGCGCGCTGTCCGACACCACAACCGACGGCACCGGCGTGACGTCCGGCGCACAAGCCGGCTTCGACGTCGATATCGGCGCCTTGCAGGCCGGCAACACGGTGTCGATTACCTATACCGACACGGCGACGAGCAAGCAGCACCAGATCACCTTGATGCGGGTCGACGATCCGTCGGCGTTGCCGCTGTCGAACAACGCGACCACCAATCCGAACGACACGGTCATCGGTCTCGATTTTTCCGGCGGCATGGCCTCGGTGGTCGCCCAGATCAACGCCGCACTGGGCGGCACCGGCATGACGGCGTCGAATCCGGCCGGCACGACCCTGCGCGTCCTCGACGACGGCGCCGCCAATACGGTCGACGTCAACGCCATGAGCGCGACCGCGACCGCCACCTCGCTCACCGGCTCGGTGGCGATGCCGTTCTTCATGGACGGCAGCATCCCATATACGGGAGCGATCACGTCGACCGGCGCGGAGAGCGCCGGCTTCGCCGGCCGCATCGCCGTCAACCAGAGCCTCCTCGACGACCCCTCGAAGCTCGTCGCCTACCAGAGCAGCATCGACGCGGCCGACGCGACGCGGCCGAACTTCCTCTACGACCAGATGGTCAACGCGACGCTCACTTATTCGCCGACCGCCGGCATTGGCACCGCCGGCTCGCCGTTCAGCGCCGACGCCGGCACCTATCTGCGGCAGATCATCAGCGTTCAGGGCGCCGCCGCCGCCAACGCCAGCAGCCTCGCGCAGGGCCAGGACGTGGTCCTGAGCTCGCTGCAGCAGCGCTTCGACAACGGCTCCGGCGTCAATATCGATCAGGAGATGTCGGACCTGCTGTCGCTGCAGAATGCCTACGCCGCCAATGCCCGGGTGATGTCGACGGTCAGGGACATGTTGACGTCGCTGATGCAGATGTGAGGCTGAAATGCCGGTGAACTCGATCTCGTCGACCCCGAACGCGCTGGTGCAGTCCCTGATGGACATGCGCGCGCAGTTCGACGACCTGCAGCGCCAGCTCTCGACCGGCCAGAAATCGGCGACCTATGCGGGCCTCGGCTCCGGCCGCGGCCTCTCGGTCAGCCTCAACGCGCAGCTCTCGCAGCTCTCCGGGTTCGACAATTCGATCGACATGGTCGATACGCGCCTGCAACTCGCGCAGACCTCGCTCGGCGGCATGGCGACGATCGGCAACAACATGAAGGCGCTGGTGGTCCAGGGCGATTCCACCGGCGGCAACGCCTCGAGCGCGCAGCTGACGGCGCAATCCTCGTTGCAGCAGCTGCTCGGGCTGCTCAACGCGCAGGCCGGCGGGCGCTACCTGTTCTCCGGACGCGCCACCGACCAGCCGGCGGTCGAGACCTACGACCACATCGTCAACGGCGACGGTGCCCGCGCCGGCCTGAAGCAGCTCATCGACGAGCGCGCGCAGGCCGACCTCGGCGCCAGCGGCCTCGGCCGCCTCACCGTCGGGACGACCGCCTCCTCGGTGACGGTGGACGAAGACACGGGGCCGTTCGGCTTCAAGCTCGCTTCGGCGAGTTCGGGGCTCAGCAATGCGACCGTCACCGGGCCGACCGGCTCGCCGGCCAATCTCACGGTCAACTTCACCGGCCAGCCCAGCGACGGCGACACGCTAACCTTGCGGCTCAACATGCCGGACGGCACGAGCGAGAACCTCACGCTGACGGCGACGACGCAGTCGCCTCCGGGCAACAACCAATTCACGATCGGCGGCAGCATCGCCGCGACCGTCTCGAACCTGCAAGGCGCGCTGTCGACCTCGCTCGGCACACTCGCCGCCACTTCGCTCAGGGCGGCTTCAGCCGTCACCGCGTCGAACGACTTCTTCAGCGCCGACGTCAACAACCCGCCGCAGCGCGTCTCCGGCCCGCCCTTCGACACCGCGACCGCCATGACGGCCGGCACGACCGCCAACACGGTGATCTGGTACACCGGCGATGCCGGCACGGATCCGGCGCGCGGCACCGCCACGACCCGGGTCGATCCTTCGCTCGTCGTGTCCTACGGCACGCGCGCCAACGAGACCGGCTTACGGACGATGGTGCAGAACGTGGCGACGCTCGCCGCCGTCACGCTGTCGCCGAGCGACCCCAACGAGTCGAACTTCACCTCCGCGCTCGGCCAGCGCGTCGGCACGGGCCTGACCGGCACGCCCGGGCAGCAGACCGTCACAGATATCGAGGCCGAGCTCGCCGGCGTGCAGCAGACCATCGCGTCGGTGAAGTCGCGGCACCAGCAGACCACCGCCACGCTCAACGACATGGTCCAGCAGATCTCCGGCGTCAGCAACGAGCAGGTCGGCTCCGAGCTCCTGACGCTGCAAACGCGCATGCAGGCGTCGATGCAGACGACGGCGATGCTCTACCAGATCAGCCTGGTCAATTACCTGAAATAGCCGGCCGCGCAGCAAAAAGGCCGCGGCATGACCGCGGCCCTTGCCTATCCCGTTCTTGCGGCCTTCAGCGGCCCATCAGGCCGGCGGCCAGCTCGCGGTTGATGTTGATCAGCGGCGCAAGCGCCTCGGGGCGCGGGTTGGCCTGGATCGCCAGCGTCTCGTTGAAGACGAAGATGCCGAGATTGGCGACGTTCTGCCGAACCGCCGGCGGCAGCGGGTTGTCGTTGCTCGTCGCCGAGGTCAGGAAGATCGACCACAGCTTGCGGTTATTGGTGAGCGCGCTGTCGAGTTCGGTCCGGCGCTTTTCCCAGCCGTCGCGGATCGCCTGCAGGCGGGCCGCGGCGTCGAGCAGGAGATCGGCCTCGAGTTCACGCGGATTGGCGGTGTGCTTCGCGACCGCGCCGTAGGTCCTGGCTGCGTGATGCATGGTCGAGCAGTTCCTTCTCGTAGGCGATGAGAGCCTTGGCCGATTTCAACGCCTTGTACATCGAGCCGGTTATGATGTGATTACCGATCGCGTCGATATAGGGCCATGCGCTCGGCACGGCCTCCACCAGTTCGCGCGTCAGCGTGAAATACGTGTCGTGATGCGCGCGCGGGTCGCGCGAGGTGTACATGATCTGGAGCGCGAGATAGATGCGCTTGGCCGGCGTGTCGGCCAGCTCCGGCGTCATGATTTCCTTCTCGCGCAGGATCGCCGCCTGCCCTTCGATCAACAAGCGCGTGCGCTGATCGCCGTTGGTGACCAGGCATTCGCCGAGAATGAGGCGTTCACCGGGCTTGAGTTCGACCTTGAGGCCCATTCTGGTCCGGTCCTTGCGCGTTCGACGGCGCGTTCGAGGCGGCGGCTTACTGGAACAGCCGCAAGACGTTCTGGTCGGCCTGCGCGGCGAGCGACAGGGCCGTGGTCGAGAGCTGCTGGCGCGTCTGCAAGGCGAGCAGGTTCGCGCCCTCCTCGTTCGAGTCGGCCAGCGTCAGGTTGTCGGCGCCGGTCTGCAGCGTGTTGATCATTGCCTTGGTGAAGTCCTGGCGGACCTGCACGGTTTGCAGGTTCGAGCTCAAGGCCTGCGACTGGGAGCGCAAGGTCGTCAGCGCCGCGGTCAGTTGCGTCGAGGCCGCGGTGATGTCGACGGCGCCGGCCCAGTTGTTGGTGGCGCCGTTGATGGCGAGCGCGCTGTTGCTCAGATCCGTGACGCCGGCGACCGCCACCGTCGAGGTGGCCGTCTCGTTCATGGTCACGGTCAGCGTGTCGCCGTTGAGCAGGTTGATGCCGTTGATGCCGGAATCCTGCGCCAACTGGTCGATCTGGCCGCGGATCGAATCGAATTGCGACGACAAGGTGGCCCGGATCGTCGGGTCGGTCGTCTGCTGCGCCTGCGTCACGATCGACTGCGCCGACTGAACGAGCTTGGTGATCGCGGTGATGCCGTTATTGGCCGCCTGGATCGTGTTGATGGCGGTCGACATGGAGTCGAGCAGCGAATTGAGGTCGTTGGCGCGGCCTGAGAGGTTCTGCGCCGTGAAATAGTTTATCGGGTTGTCGAGCGCGGAATTGACGCGCTTGCCGGTCGCGAGACGGTTCTGGGTCTGCGTGATGAGATCCGACGTCTGCTGCAGCTGCAACAGGTTCGACCGCACGCCGGCTGAAAGAACGATGTCGCTCATGGCAATCCCTTGTCTGCCGAGAGGGCGCGGGGGCCCGTCATCGCCGACAATGAATTGTTAAGGTTAACAGGGGCTTAAGGCACCACTACGCGACGGTAGCCGGATGCGGGAGGGGCAAAAAGAAAACGGCGGCCCGAAGGCCGCCGTTCCCCGATCTGTACAGTCCGCGACTTTTACTGGAAGAGGCGCAGCACGTTCTGGTCGGCCTGCGAGGCGAGCGACAGAGCGGTCGTGGACAGCTGCTGGCGGGTCTGCAGGGCGAGGAGGTTGGCGCCTTCCTGGTTCGAGTCGGCGAGCGTCAGGTCGGACGAACCGGTCTGGAGCGTGTTGATCGTCGCCTTGGTGAAGTCCTGGCGGATCTGCACGGTCG
>Ga0134125_10000462_pt1 | contig 55053 bp, 62 predicted proteins | sample KB31751_FD_96464 | JGI IMG/M metagenome (GOLD analysis project Ga0134125, IMG submission 96464) | Terrestrial soil microbial communities with excess Nitrogen fertilizer from Kellogg Biological Station, Michigan, USA - KB3-175-1 | ecosystem: Environmental > Terrestrial > Soil > Unclassified ... | reverse complement strand
GCTGCACGCCAAGTCCGGTGCGCGCAGTGCGACCTAGGGCTTCCTGGTCACGATATCTCTTGCTACCCGGAAGCCGAGATCGACGACGTGAAGCCAGATAGGGTCGTTCCACCGATATGCGGAGCGCAGCCCAGTCGGGTTTGAATCCCACGCGGGGCCCCTGTTGACCCGGATCGTGCAGTCGCCACTGGTTCGCGGTGAGCCGTCGGTCGGGGCTCCGGCATAGCTCGGCGACCAGCAGTCCATAACCCACTCGGCGACGTTGCCCTCCATGTCATACAGCCCGAAGGGATTGGGTCTGTAACTTCCCACGGGGGAAGTGAAGACATGGCCATCGCGGCAGGGCAGTACATGTCCTCGGTTGGGGTTGCGAGGGGCCGCGCTCTCCCACTTTGCCGTCGGAAATCGCTCGACGAGCGTGAGATCGACCCCATTTGCATACTCGCAGCTGCGCTTCTCGTCATCACCCCAGAAGAACTCGGTGGTCGTGCCGGCGCGCTCGGCATATTCCCACTCCGCTTCGGACAGCAGCCGATAGGCATGCCCGGTCTTTCTGCTCAACCATCGCGTATAGGCCTCGGCCTGATACCAGCTTACGCACACCACCGGGTCGCGGCCAGTCTGTGGAAACGGCGTCGTATGCCAGTTCACGCCCACCTTCTTGGGCCAGTTCGGCGGCTCATGGACATTACATCCGTCCGGATCCCGTTGCCGGGTCTCGAGTGCGAACCTTGCATACTCGTCGCGCGTCACCTCGAACTTGCCCACGGCAAATGAATGACGGATCGTGACGCGGTGCTGCGGCTGTTCGATGCCGTGCAGGGCCTGGCGCGGGTCGTCGGCCGGGGAGCCCATCAGGTAACTTCCCGGCGGTACGACGATCATCTCGGGGCACACCCTGGACGAGCAGTCGCGGAAACTCTGACCTGCCTTGTAGGCCTGGTGAGCGTGAGTCGTCCCGTGGGGTACCGCACACGCCAGCAAGGCGACCAACCTCGCCAGGGAAGCAGCTCTTGGTCTCATGCGAGATGACCTCGTCTCCACGCGATTGTATCAGGAGCTCGCCGCATCTCCACGAGAAATGACTTGCGCGCGGTGAGGAGTTTTACCGGCGCGCCCAGTCAACGCCAACCGGTGGCCAGTCGCGTGATTCTGGCAAGATCTCAACGCGAATTGGCATTTCGGATACTGGCGATCCGGAAGTCTCGGTGCAACATCGGCATACCGTGGTTACATGGGAATCGTCATGTCGAATAGCGCATGGCTACCGAAAGCCGTTGCCGTGCTGGCCTGCATCGCCCTGTACGCTCTGCCCGCATGCGCCAGCCAGCGGTACAAACCTGGTCGATCCTTCCGTGATTGTGCCGGGACCTGCCCCGAGATGATCGTCGTACCGCCGGGAAGTTACCTGATGGGCTCGGGGGCCGACGACCCGAATCAGGCGCCGAACGCTATCGAGCAGCCGCAGCATCGAGTCACCATTCGCTACGAGCTCGCGGTGGGCAAGTTCGAGGTGACGCGAGACGAATACGCGCGTTTCGCGCTGGAGACCCATCTGCGCGATCCGGATGGCTGCCATGTCCATGAGCCACCGCGGTGGCCCGAGAAGGCGGGCCTGAATTGGCACAACACGTCGTACCCACAGTCGGGCCGTGACCCCGTGGTATGCGTTAGCTGGCCCGAGGCCGAGGCCTATACACACTGGCTGAGCAGGAGGGCGGGGCATTCCTATCGGCTGTTGTCCGAGGCGGAATATGAATACGTGGCGCGCGCCGGGACGACTACCGAGGCCTTCTGGGGCGACGATGTGAAACATGATTGCGAGTACGGAAACGGGGCCGACCTCACCCTCGTGGAGCGGTTCCCGCAGGGCAATTGGGAACACGTATTGCCATGCCATGATGGCCACGTCTTCACGGCTCCTGTGGGAAGCTACAAACCGAACGGATTCGGACTGTACGACATACAGGGCAACGTCGCTGAGTGGGTTGCAGACTGCACGGTGAAGACCTATGAAGGTGCGCCGACGGACGGTTCGGCGCGGACCGACGGCGGCTGTTTGAAGCGAATGAACAGGGGAGGCTCGTGGACCTCGAACCCTACCGGGATGCGGTCCGCCGACAGGGGCTGGGACTACCCGACGACCCGGGCCTTCGACCTCGGATTTCGAGTTGCGCGGGATTTGTAATCGCGAGAGCCCGCGCACCGTTCCGGGCTTTGGCTCATCGGTCCCTGATGAGCACCACGAAAATCAGCGCGTGCGTCACCAGAAGCGGCGGCACGATCGCCGTCACGATGTAGAAGGCAGAACCCAGCGAACCCGGATCGAGCCTGACTCGCGCACCCCTATAGAAGGCGTAGAGCAGGTCCACCGCACCTACGACATTGAAGACCCAAGCGGCGGTGATGGCCCAGGCTGTACCTCGGGCAAGCGCGGCGGTGACGATGACCGCGAGAGCGCCTGCCGCGAAATCGCCAGTGGCGGCCGGCGCCGCCCATTGTTTCGGCAACGAAGCCGAAACGACACCAGGAAGCAGGAAGCTCAGCCCGATGAACCGGAGGAACATGTGCGGTGCGACCAGCCACAGCAGGGCTGTGCGGCTGTCGAGCGTGTGCAGCGCGGGCCATACCAGCAGGGCCCCAGCCACCCCGGAGCTTACCAGGCTCAGCAGCACACTGAGCCCAAACACGGCGCGCGGCTTCATCGCACTGCGGTGGCGCCCTCCCGCCCCGCTTTCGAGAGCCGGTCGCGCATGGCCTGCACGGCCTGGCGGCGATCCGCGAACGTCGTCAGCGGCGTGACGGTGGTCTCCATCAAAGGCCAGGCAGGCAAGGCCGTGATAACTTCGTCCAGTCCCTGCGCGGTGTCGGCGTTGATGATCAGGTCAAGGGCCACAGCCCCGGAAACCGGTCCCCCGGCGGCAACCCTGCCCTGCGTTTGAAGCTGTTCGCAGCGCTCCAGCGTTGGAAGAATGTACCGCTCAATGAAGGCAAGGCCCTCGTCCGCGGCTTTTGGCCGGGAAGTGGTGACAAGCCGCAACTGCACGAGATATTGCATGGCGCGCACCTCACACTCAGGGTGTTCGGCAAGAGACCGGCACAGCATGCAGCAATCCGCGTGCGTGGTAAGGAGTGCCGTTCAAAACTGGTGAGGAGGGAACTCGTCTGGCCTTGGTCGCGGGAGGCTGTTGCGGTCGAGCTCACTTGAATAGCATACAATGCCGGCCAGGAAGCGAAGTGATCCCTGCCGGGCGCATGACGGGGTTGAAAATGCTGACAGCTGATACCGCACGAGACCTGGCGTCTCATTGGATCCGGGCGTGGAATGCCCACGACCTCGACGAAATAATGTCGCACTACGCCGAGGATGTCGTTCTGGTATCACCGGTAGCCGCAAGAATTCTTCACGTCCCGTCCGGCATGGTCAAAGGCAAGGAAGCTCTCCGAGGCTACTTCAAGAGAGGACTGGATGTGTATCCGAACCTGAAGTTCGACCTCATCGACGTGCTGTGGGGAATTTCCAGTGTCGTTCTTTACTACACGAACCAGAAGGGTGGAAAGAGCGGTGAATTTATGGAGATTGATTCCAAAGGCAAAGTCCTTCGAGTGATCGCAAATTACAACGATTGAAGGGTAGCCCCGGGGTTTGGATTGCTCCGGCCGCGCTGCGGCATGTGCCGTTACCGCGGAACGCCGGTTTTGGGCCGAACGATGTGTCGAAACCCCGTCCAGCCGTTCGGCTATACAGCGATTCACCAACCCGGAGCGTCCCATGACTCCCACCATTACTGCCTTTGAGCGCTCGCCCGATCGTGGCAGGGGGCTGGCGCGCGACATGCGCGTCCGCTGGGCGCTCGACGAAGTAGGCCAGCCTTACGACGTTCGTCTTCTGTCCTTCAAGGCGATGAAGGAACCTGAGCATCTGGCGCTGCATCCGTTCGGGCAAATTCCGACCTATGAGGAAGGAGATCTCGCTCTATTCGAGTCGGGGGCGATCGTGTTCCATATCGCGCAGCGCCATGCGGGACTGCTGCCGGATGATGCAAATGCCCGGGCGCGCGCGATCGCGTGGATGTTTGCCGCCCTCAACACGATCGAGCCTCCGATCGTGGATCTACAGATCGCCAAGCTGGTGGAGGGCAACGAGACCTGGTACAAGCAGCGCCTGCCTCTCGTCCAGGAGCGCCTTCGCAAGCGGCTGGGTGAACTTTCCGGCCGCCTTGGCGAGGCCTCCTGGCTCGATGGCAAATTCAGCGCCGGTGACCTGCTGATGGTGACGGTGCTGCTCAGAGTGAAGGCGGCGGGAATGCTCGACGAGCACCCAAACCTATCCGCCTACGTAGCCCGCGGCGAAGCACGCGCCGCCTACAAGCGTGCTTTCGCTGCCCAATTGGCCGTTTTCGCCGCTGCATCGGCCAACTGATCAAGGCGTGCCCGGGCAGATGGACAGCGCTACCTGGGCCTCGCGAGTTCGCCGCGGAGCCGGCCCACGTCTGCGACGTGCATGGTTTGCACTTCTTCGAATGAGCGTAGAAGCTTCTCGGCTGCGTCGATCAGGGGCTCGCTGTGACGGTCGCGGCGAAGGTGTTCGAGGACACAGCGCTGGTGTTCAAGAATACGCTCGCCCGAGGTCACATGCCGCTCGGCTTGCCTGAGGTGTTCCAGCAGCATCTCGCGGTCCATGCCGCCCGGCAGCATTAGTCATTCCGCCCAATTGCGGGTAAACTACCGCTACGGTACCTAGAAGACCGGTTGCCAACGACGGGGCCCGCCATGAGTTCCACGGCATTCGACAGGATCGATCCCACGGCCGCGTGCGCCCTGGAGACGGCACGGGTCGAAGTCCATCTGCGAATCGAGACGGCACTCCGGTCCGATCCGCAGCGCGCAGACTGGGAGCTCGCCCGCGAGCTCGAAGTGAAGCGTACAGCCATCGCACGCATCCGGGCGGTGCTCGAGGCGCAGGGACAGATCCCCGAGCGGCCGCCATCCCGCTTCCGCGTCGTTCGCTGAGGGGATCGCGATCCGACTGATCGGCGTGGCGATCTGAGGCGACGCTCCGTCGCCGATCAGGCGTACGATGATCTGAAACGGCCGGATTTCCGTTGCCCGGGAGAAGCAATGAGGGTCGGGATCGTCGGAGCGCGCTTTGCGGCGCGGCTGCACTTCGAGAATTATCGTCGCGTCTACGGTGTGCCGGTGCGCGTCGCGGGCGTGTACTCCGCATCACGGGATTCGCGCGAAGCCTTCGCGCGCGAGCGGGGCATTGCCGCCTGCGCGACTTTTGACGAGCTGTGCGATGCATGCGATGTGATCGACATCTGCGCACCCCCGGCGGCACATGCGGCGCTGGCCGTCGCAGCTCTCGCGCGCGGCAAGCACGTCATCATCGAGAAGCCATTCACCGGATTTTTCGGCCCGCCCGGCGCCGCGAGCGATTTTCGCGGCGATGGATTTTCCAAGGAGGTCATGCTGCGTGAGGCAGTTGCAAGCTGCGACCGCATCCTGGAAGCGGCACGCGCGAGCGGCAAGCGAATCGGATATGCCGAGAATTGGGTCTACGCGCCCGCCATCGAAAAGGAGCGCGAGATTCTGCGCAAGACGGACGGGCAGATCCTCTGGCTGATCGGCGATCAATCGCACAGCGGCTCGCACTCGCCTTATTACGGCGATTGGAAGCATTCGGGTGGCGGCTCGCTGATCGGCAAGGCGTGTCATCCGCTGACCGCGGCGCTGCATCTGAAGCGGATCGAAGGGGAAGCGCGCGAGGGGCGTCCGATCCGCCCTCTGAGTGTCAGCGCGCGAACGCACGCGATCACACGCTTGCGGCAGTTTCGCGATGCCGGGTTTCTCCGCACTTCTTACCGCGACGTCGAGGATTACGCGCAGGCGCACGTGACCTTCAGCGATGGAACCGTCGCCGATATCTTTTCCTCGGAGCTGGTGCTCGGCGGCGCGCACAACTGGCTCGAAGTCTTTGCCAACAACCACCGGACGCGATGCAATCTGAATCCGACAGATGCCCTCCAGACCTATAACCCGCGCGAAGACCTGCTCAAGGATGTTTACGTCGTGGAAAAAATCGGAACGAAGCAGGGATGGTCCCATCCTGCTGCCGACGAAGACTGGCATCAGGGCTATTTGCGCGAGTTGCAGGATTTCATGGAGAGCTTTGCGGCAAACCGCGAGCCTCTATCGTCCGGCGAGCTCGCTCGCGATACGATCGCGGTCGTCTATTCCGCGTATCTTTCCGCCGAGCGGAGCGGTGCCGAAGTGGAAATTGCGCTGTAGCTGCGGGTGCGGCATCGCGGCTCGAGGCGCGATCCGGTCCCGGGCTGGGCGGTTCCTGGGAGCAGCAATTGCTGTGACTCCGCACATCAGCCAACACGAACGGAGTCTCTGCCATGCTTTATCTGGACGTCGGCCCGGTCATCGGCGCACTGCGTTCCGCGCCCCAGGAGTTCGAGGTCTTGAACGGAAGCCTGCACCACATTCGCAGCCGCCATAGCTTCGTCTTCGAAGAGCACGAACACGTCCGCATCGAGGCGGAGTGCGAATGCGCACTTCTCGCGGTGCGACCGGACCAGCAGCAGGAATTTGCGGCACGGTTCCGCGCCTGGCAGGCCGATTACTGGCGGCCGCTGGAGATCAACCGGGAGTTTGCCGCTCACTTCGGGGCGAGGCCGCTCCTGCTTCGAATCATGATCGCACTGACCGCCCACTTGCATCGCTGGCTGCTCAAATGCGGCGGCCGGAACCGCATGATCGCCGCGATTGCCTCGCTGCCGCAGTAGCCGCGATCGGGCCGAGGCAGCCCGTTACGCAAATCCGGGACCGGGCGAAGCGGTCAACAGGCCACGGATCACCCTGGCCAAGGCGTCGAGCTGGGCGGGCTTCAGTACGAAGCGGTCGAAGAGGCTGCGATCGGCATCCGAGAGATCCCGGCCGCTGTACAGAACGATCGGAATATCACGGGTCTTGGCGCGGTCACGCAGCTCGCGACAGAGCTCGAGTCCGTTCATGCCGGGCATGATGCAGTCGGTGACTATGAGATCGGGGCAATGCACCTCGATGGCATCGAGGGCTTCCGTGGCATTCAAGGCCGTGATGACCTCGAGGCCTCTGGCCGACAGGAACAGCCGCAGGAGCGTGAGCATGTCCGATTCATCGTCGACACAGAGGATCACTGGATCGCGGTTTGCGGCCGGATACGAGCCGTGCGCGCCGCTGATCGGCCGCCGCTCGGTTCGTCCGGGGGTCTCCTTGAACTCCATCAATCGCTCCACGATCGGGGCGCCGGCCGGTCGGGGTGAAACAGGCACCGGGCTCTCGCTTTCCCCGCATTCGCCGCAAGTACCGTTCCCGAACCGTCATGGCCGCCGCGGGTCGTGCTTGCAAGTCGGTAACCATATGGTTACAGTAACCATATGGTTACTGAGTCAAGGCTGCGCGGTCAGCTGGTCTTTCGCGCCATTTCGGATCCGACGCGGCGGGAGATTCTGGGCTTGCTGCGTCAGCGCCCGCACACGGTCGGTGAGCTTGCCGGCAACTTCCAGGCCAGCCGTCCCGCCATTTCCAAGCACCTGAGGCTGCTCAGACACGCGGGCCTCGTGATCGCGCACCAGCGTGGAACCGCAAGCGTCTGCCAGCTGAATGCGCGGCCGCTGCGCGCCGTGAACGCGTGGCTGCGGGATTACCGGGTCTTCTGGAAAGGGGCTCTGCGGGACCTCAAGAAGCACATCGAGGAGGAGCGATGAATGACCCCGCTGCCGGCGACACGATCGTCGAGGAAATCGAAATCCGGGCTCCGGCAGAGAGAGTCTTTGCCGCATTGACCAGCCCGGAAGAGCGCGTCAAGTGGTGGGGCGCCGAAGGCCGGTTCAGGACCACGCACGCCGAGTCGGACCTGAGGCCTGGCGGGAGGTGGCTCATGCGCGGAATCGGTCTTGGAGGCAGACCATTCACGATCCAGGGCGTGTATCAGCAGGTCGATAGACCCCGTCTCCTCGTATTCACGTGGTTACCCAGCTGGCAGGATGATCCCATCGAGACGCTCGTCCGCTTCGAGCTGGTCGAACGAAATGGGGTCACGACGGTGCGGTTGACGCACTCCGGTCTGGTCACCGAGAGCTCGCGCGCACAGCATCGAGGCTGGCCGGACATCCTGGCCTGGCTGAACAGCCACATCGAGCGGTCGACCGGCGGTCCGTAGCTACCGCCCCGCGCCCTCCCGCCAGTCGACGGCCCCGAGATCACCATCCCCGATGAACGTGTAGCCGATGTTCAGGATTGCGACCCGCTGGTGCGAGTTGGGCTCTCCGACGTAGCGGCCATCGCGGTTGGACACACGATACCGCACGAAGATGCCGTGCTGCTTGTACACGCGCAGCGTCAGTGCGATGTCGACCCGCTCGATCGTCTCGCTGCCCGTGCTTTCACTGGCGCCCAGCTTGCTGATGTACCAGCCGTGCGCAGTGGTGTCGAGAGCTGCCCGGTTCGCGAAGATCAGACGTAACTCGATCGTCGACTCCGGGGCGACGCCGTAATGGTAGTTTCGCTGGCCTCCTCCGAGCGGGCCCGGTGGCGCAACGCCGGCGCCGTGTATCACCCCGCCCGCCGCGTAGCCGACACCGAGGAGCGCCGTTTCCTGCAGTGCCACGCGTTGCGAGAGCCACCATTGACCGGTCGTGCCGACCGCGCCCGCGGTGCTGGACACCCGGAAGATGTTCGGAGCAGCATAGTCGTATAGCCCATATAACCCCCAGATGCCACGGTAATTCCGGGCGCTTCCGTAATCGGTGCCATAGAGGAGCCCGCGGCTGAACACGGATTCCACGCCCGTCGCGGTATCCAGGCCCAGATCGAGGTCGAAATAATCGAAAGGACGGTCGTAGCTGTAGTCCGACTTCCCTGGCAGTCCATAACCGACGGTAAGGCTCGTATCCGCCTTGGCGCGCTCCAAAGTCTGATTCGAGGGCGGGGCGCTCGGATCGGCGTTGACGTTGATATCGGAGGAGTAGTGCGTGTACGCGTTCGCGCTCACCTCCAGGCTGGTGAACAAGGCCGGATCGTTGCTGGGGAAGACCGGCGTGAAGCGATCGCCGAAAGCGAGGCGGTTGAGGGCGGTCGGGGGCGAGACGACGGCAGCGGCCAGCTCGCGCCACCAGCGCGGCTGGGCGGCGTCCCGCTCCAGAAGGAGGCTCGCGATCCGAAACAGCGGCTCTCCGAGAAAATTGCCGCCGATACCGGTAACGATCTGATCGTTTATCGAAGGGGCGGTGTTTTCGCCCGCCTGCTCCCACAGCAGGCTGCCTGCAAACGTGTAGGCGGAGGCCTGCCAGAAATCCAACCCCGCCGAGCGCGCGAAGCCCTGATAGACCGAACCCGAATAGGGGTGCAGGAACTGATTGACCGAAAACTTATCGTTGTCCACGACCCAGCTGCGGTGCAGATTGACCCTGAAGTTGGTAATGGGAGAGGGATAGGTGGCCTGGCCTTCGAAATAATGATCCCAGCGGTTCAGGAGGAGCTCATACGTCGGGATCTCGAGTGCCGGAATGAGGAAGCTATGGTCATCCCCGGCTCCCCACGCCGGCGCCTGCTCCCGTTGCGGCTGCGGCGCCTGTTGCGTTGGAGCGGTGAGGTCATCGATGTCGCCATCGAGCGACGCATTCCCGGCGAAAACGATGGGTGCAAAAAGTAGTCCGGCTACCGCAGTTGCTGTCAACGCCGTGTGCCCAGTTGATATACGGCAGGGGATCACGCTTCCAATCATCCTCCGCTCTGTTTAGGCGTCGCGCGGTAGCGACAGAGTCACGATGCGTCGGACGCCTGGTGTGATCCAGACGGCAAACCTCGTGCCCGAGCCGACAAGCGGCATTCGATCCATATGCCACCTCGTACCTCATGAATTGGGGCGAGGCGATGTCAAGACCGCGGCTGAATGTGACACGGGTGCTGAGCCTGTTCTTTCCCGGCACGGTGGTGGTATTGGGCGCAGTGGAGAAGTGCAGAGCGTCCAATCATCTCGACACGTCCGTGGTGATCGCGAATCCACAAGCCAATATCGGTGACATCTACGCTTGGATGGCTCCCCACGGGCGACACCTGAACCTCGTGATGGAGATCGTCGGCCGCAGCTTTTCGGACAAGCTGCGATATGTCTTTTACATCGCCAGCGGCCCGGGGCTCGGAAAGACCACCGCCACAACGACGATCGCGTGCCGCTTTCCGGATGTGGGCGTAATGGATTGTCGGGTTGTGAGGCGATGACGTTGTGGATGGACCATGCTTAGAGCGTTATTGGATCAAGGAGGGCCACCCGCCCGGCCGGGTCTTGCGGTCCGGGCGGCGTCCGGCTATCCTTGCTGGGACCGGTGTCATACGGATTGTCAGCCGGTTGAAGCGCGAAAAATGGCTGGCCGTAGGTGTCACCGGTAGCAACATAATTCACGAACCGCGCAGAAGGGGAATTCTCCAACCGTCCGCCGCTACGATTACGAGCTTAACGACACCCCCGGGACACTGTCGCACTGCTGACAGTAACACGGCGCAGCGGAGCCCCGCGGGTGCCCGGTATCAGCACTGAGTCGGATCGTTCACTCAGGAGGGCTTCTATATGTTTCGTCAACTGATTACAGCCGTCGCTCTGGCCTCGATTGCTACCGGTATCAGGGCACAGGTCTACGCAACTGGCGACTCGCGGCCCATCTTCGGGGCGCCCATGTATCCGCGCATCTGCAGGATTCTCGGGGCGCAGTTCTCGACAGCGGACCGGGTTACGCCGCCTGCCTCCGATGACACCGCCCGGATTCAGCAGGCCCTGGATGAGTGTGCCGGCAGAGGCATGAGCGTCGTCCTCCTGCCATCGCGGGATGGCAACGCATTCTATTCCGGGATGCTGACCGTCAACGGAGAGGGGCTCGTCGTCGCTTCCGGGGTCACCCTCGAGGGCAATGACAGCTACGCGAGCCAGGCCGAGCTCATCTACGTGACCGGCTGGCATTCCTTCATCGGCGGCCAGGGAGCGATCGACGGGCGCGGTGATGTCATCACGGCAGGGAAGCCGCGCATCATAGAGGCGAAGGATACCGTCGGCCTGACCGTGTATCAGATCACCCTGGAGCAGGGGGCCCATCCGCATCTGTACATAGAAGGCGGCTCAGCCGCTCTCGTGTACGGCATGACGATACTGACGCCCTACAATCGCAAGAACGCGGACGGGATCGACGTCGACAGCATCCACGATGTCTCCGTCGTCGACTCATCGATCGAAGCCGGTGACGATGGAGTCGCCATCAAGACCAATTCGGGCCCTGCATACAACATCACGGTGAGGAACAACCGCCTCTACGGAACTCACGGCCTGTCGATCGGCAGCCAGACTTTCGAGGGGGTCACCAACGTCCTCTTCAAGGACAATTATGTTTATGGCCTCGATCACAGCGGCAACCCGTCCACCGACGCCAATGCCATCAACATAAAGACGGACCAGCTATGCGGCGGACTCGTCCAGCGGGTCACGTATGCGAATACCTGCATGACTGGGGTGAAGCATCTCATCGTCGTCAACGCCTACTACGGGTCCTGCAGCGGGACGCCGGGTACGCCACAGTTCCAGAACATCGTCATCAACGGAGTCAATGCGGTGAACTCGCAGACGGGCGCCTATTCGAGGATCGAGGGCTACGACACCGCCGACCTGGCGCAGATCTTCCTCGCCAATGTCAACGTCGATGCGACGGCGCAATCCGGGGATCAGAACGCCGTGGTCTCTCTCGACAATTCGAACATGACGCCGAGCGGGCCCAATGTGACGATCCAGACCTTCAGCACCGGAGGCTCGGTGCCGGTCTGCGCCTTCTGACGTCGCGGGCGTAAGCATGCCGGGCGGGTCGCCTCAGCGCACCTGCCCGGCGTCTTCCCCTCGGCCTGCATGGGCGGTGATGGTTGCATGCCGGCGGCCGAGGTCAACGTGTCCGTTCCACCTTGACGCCGCTCGCTTTGATCGCGCTGATCGTTCGAGGCGGCGTCGCAGCGGGAACGACGACGGCAGCTGCCTCAGACAAAGGAGTGACGACAAATGCCGAGGCGGCGAGCAACTTCTCCGAGGACGCGAGGATAATGGTCTCAGCGGAGCGCTCGTGCAGTGCACGCTTGACGGCCGCCTCTTCGGCATCTCCCGTGCTGAGTCCCGCCTTGGGGTGCACACCGGTGACTCCCATGAAATACAAGTCGGCCCTCATTCGGGAAGCGGCATCGATCAAGGCGGCGCCGACGTTCACCATCGAATGCCGGAACAGTCTTCCACCGAGCATGACTACCTCTATCCGGCGGTGCGCGGCGAGTTCCACGGCGACGTTCGGGCTGTGGGTGATCAGCGTCGCTTCGAGATCGGGCGCGAGATGCCGGGCCACCTGGATGGCTGTCGTGCCGCCGTCCAGAATGACCACTTGGCCGGATCGAATCATTGCAGCGCCTGTCCTGCCGAGCGCGACCTTCTCGCGGACCGAGACGGTTTGGCGGACGCGGAGGTCGCCGTCCGCGAGTGATGCGGGCAGGGCACCGCCGTGAACCCGTTGCAGTCGTCCTGCTGCGGCCAGCTCGCGCAGGTCGCGTCGGATCGTGTCCTCGGAAACGTCCCACTCCACAGCGAGATCTTTCGCAATTACCTGTCCGTCCTGAGCCAGGCGGGAGAGGATCAGCTTCTTTCTTTGTGCAGTAAGCAATGCCGGAATCGCGCCGATGACGATGCCGAAGTGTACACGAGCTTGCACGAAAGTGCACGAACAGGTACTGTGCCTGCCATGCCCGCCACGCCACCCATGCTCGTCATGATCTGCGGCCCCTATACGTCGGGTACCGGCGGCGATCCCAACAGGATTGCCGCCAACCGCGAGCGTCTCGAGAGCTTCGCGCTTCCCATCTACGAAAAGGGCCACCTGCCGGTGATCGGAGAATGGCTGGCGTTGCCGATCATTCGCGCTGCCGGCGGCCGGGAGGTCGCGGACGAAGTCTTCGGCAAGTACCAGTATCCAGTGGCACACCGGCTGCTGCAGCGCTGCGATGCGGTGCTGCGCATTGCCGGGGAGTCCAAAGGCGCGGATCTCGATGTGCAGCGCGCCCGGGAGCTTGGACTGCGGGTCTTCAGCGACCTGGCCGAGATGCCGGTGCGCCGCGAGGGCCCTTGATTGAGCGGCGCGACCCGTGTTGCCGCGGAGGGAATCCGCTTCGTCAGCGAGCAGGTGCTGTCCGACGACTGGTATCTGCTGCGCAAGATTACGTTTGACTATCGGCGCCGGGATGGCTCCTGGCAGAGGCAGTCGCGCGAGGTCTACGATCGAGGGAACGGCGCAGTCATCCTGTTGTACAACGCCTCTCGTCAAAGTGTGCTGCTGACACGGCAGTTTCGCATGCCGGCTTACGTCAACGGCTGCGAGGACGGACTTCTGATCGAGGCCTGCGCCGGTCTCCTCGATGGCCAGGATCCCGCTGCGTGCATCAGGCGGGAGGCGGAGGAGGAGACGGGACTTCGGGTGCGGGCGCCGCGGCAGGTGTTTGAGGCTTACATGAGCCCGGGCTCAGTCACGGAACGGCTGCATTTCTTCGTTGGCGAATACGAAGATCGCGACCGCGTATCGACGGGCGGTGGCGACGCGAATGAGGGCGAGGAAATCGAAACCCTCGAGATGACCGTCGATGAAGCGATGCGGATGATCGATTCCGGCGCGATTCAGGATGGAAAGACGATCATGCTCCTGCAGTATGCGCATCGCATCGGATTGCAGAATCTATGAGCCGTATCCTCATTACCGGCTCGACCGACGGCCTCGGCCTCGCTGCGGCGAGGGCTTTGATGACCGAGGGGCACGAGGTCGTACTGCACGCCCGTTCTTCGCAGCGCGCGGCAACCGTGTCCGAACTGGCTGCGCGTTCCGCCGGCCTTGTCATCGGCGATCTCAGCAGCGCCGCCGAGACGCGTGCGATTGCCGAGCAGGCTCGGAAGATCGGCCGAATGGACGCGGTCATCCACAACGCGGGTGTCTACCGCGAGCCCAGTCGCGGATCGACACCCGAGAATCACGCGAAGACCCTGGCCGTCAATACATTGGCGCCCTACATCCTCACCGCGCTGATGGAGCGTCCGGAGCGGTTGATTTACCTCAGCAGCGGCATGCATCGCGGCGCCGACGGGTCGCTGCGCGACATCGACTGGATAGAGCGCCGCTGGGACACAAGCCGAGCCTATTCCGAGAGCAAGCTGTACGTGACGGCGCTTGCCTTCGCGATTGCCCGACACTGGCCGGGCGTGCTGAGCAACGCCGTCGACCCCGGTTGGGTTCCGACCAGGATGGGCGGCCCCGGTGCCCCTGATGATCTGACCATGGGGCACCTCACGCAGATCTGGCTCGCGGCGAGCAGCGATTCAGCCGCGAGACACTCCGGCGGCTATTGGTATCACCGCAAACGGCAGAAACCTGCGGCAGATGCGCTCGATCGCGGGTTCCAGGACCGGCTGGTGGCGCGGCTCGCCGAGCTGACAGGTCTTCCGCTGCTCTGAGCCGGCGCGGCTCCCCGGGGGGGAATGAGCCCCACGGCGGTCACCCCAACGCTTTCCTGATCAGCGCGACGATTCTCGCCTCCTCGGCGGCGGTCAGCTCCTTCAGCGCGAAGGCGGTGGGCCACATGCGGCCATCATCGAGCTGCGCCTTGTCGCTGAAGCCCAGCGTCGCATATCTCGTCTTGAACTTCTGTGCGCTTTGGAAGAAGCAGACGACCTTGTCGTCTTTCGCGTACGCGGGCATTCCATACCAGGTTCTGGGTGACAGCTCTGGCGCGTTGGCTTTGAGGAGCGCATGCAGCCGCTCGCCGATCGCGCGATCCGGCTGCGGGAGCGCGGCGAGCTTCGCCAGCACGTCGGTTTCGCCGTCGCCCTTTTCTGCGCCCGTTGCGCGTCTGGCGTTCGCCCTCGTCTCCTGGACGTACTCTTTCATGGCGGCCCGTTCTTCGTCCGTGAACATCCGGGCGGCGCCTCCGGTGGCGGCGGCACTCCTTGACGACTTCTGCGCGCTCTTCTTGACAGCTTTCATGATGATTTCATTTCCAACCGGGAGTTTCGACGGCGAACTGCTTCGAGTATTCCGCGTGCAGCCGTTGCCAGCCTTCAAACTTCATGGCCTCAGGGCCCACGATGCGGCCGAGGGGGGTTCCGCTGAGAAGATGATCCAGAACGTCGAGGCAAAGGTGCCATCCGGCAGCCCCCATTGCAATGTACTGGCGGGCGATGTTGGTCCACAACGTCAGGCGCGTACCATCGCCCAGAGGCTCGAGCTGCCATCGGACATTGAAGCCGCCCCAGTCATACTCGAGCAGCTTGGGAGGCTCGGCACGGGCCACCTTCGTCTCCGTGACGCGTAGCGCCGGCGCACCCACAGTAGTGAGCTTTACCGTGGCTCCGGCGGTGCCGAGATCGGCGTCTGCGTCAAACGGCGCCCATTCCCGCAGGCTCGTCGGGTCAGTCAACGCCTTCCAGACCTTCTGCGGCGGGTGGCGCAGCTCGCGCACGAGGACCAAGGTCCAGTTATCGCCGTCCTTGCGGACCTCGGCGCTGGGGGGACCCGGCTTGTATGCGTCGCGGTGGCTCATCGTTTCTTCCTCTTGCGGCGGGGTGGGGGATTCATCTGGTCGAGGTGGCGTTCCAGGGCATCGAGATGGAACGACCAGAGGCGGCGGAATGGCGCAAGCCAGGCATCTATCTCCATGAGCGGCTCCGGTTTGATGCGGTATACACGCCGTTGCGCGTCGACGCGGCACTCGACGAAACCCGCCTCCCGCAACACGCGCAGGTGCTTGGACACCGAAGGTTGCGGCAGGCGCAGCTGCTGCTCGATATCGCCGACGGATTGCTCCGCGGAAGCAAGCAGGCTCAGGATGGCGCGGCGGCTCGGCTCGGCAATGATGGCAAATGTCGATTCCATGGTGTGAATATACCGAACCAGGTATATACGTGTCAAGGCATATCTTCGTCGGCTGGCACCGGCTGGCGAGTGGATATGGCTCAGGCGCCTGGCTTGGCGATCGGCGTCGCTACAGCAATGTTGGCCGATTGCGCCAGCTCATGTCCTGAACACGCTCAGAATGACGAGCAGGGCGATGCCGAACAGAGCCACGAGTGCTGCGAAGACGGGGCCGAGGTACGGGCCGTGATGTGCGGGCAAGTGGTGCTTGCGTCGGTAGGCGATCGAAAAGGCGAGAAAACGTGAGCCGCATGCAATGGCCATCAAAACGCCGAGCGCGATGAGCGCCCCTCCGCCCCAGCTGGATAGCTCATTCGCGTTGGAGTGACCGCGGCCCTGCAGAAGCAAGCTGAATCGATCGATCGCTATCCCGAAGATCATCAGCGCCAGCGCGGTGCGGATCCAGACTGCCAGCGTCCGCTCGCCGTTCATGTAGGAGCGCTCCGCGGACATTTGCGTCTGCTCGAGCGCCAGCTCGACCAGACGTTTCATCATCGCGATCTGTTGCGGTTCGGCTGGCTCTGGCATCGGCCCTGGCGCTCGAAATGGCGCCGCGCGGGGCGCACTCACGGAGCGCAAGTATAGGGCGGCCGCGGCGCGCTCCGCAGTCCGCCCAGCCGGGGCCTCGGGCTGGGCGGAGTGCGCGCGAGCCCTTACTGGGTAATCTCGGGCTCGACGAGCCGCGCCAGGTTGCGCAGCGACTCCTGCCAGCCGAGATAGCAGCCTTCGACCGGGATCAGGTCCGGCAGTCCTTCCTGCACGATGGTGACCTCGGTGCCGACGACGACCTTCTTCAGGGTCACGGTCACCCGCATCTCGCCGGGCAGGTTCGCGTCATCGAATTTGTCGGTGTAGCGCAGGCGCTCGTTGGGAACGAGCTCCAGGTACTGACCGCCGAACGAGTGGCTCTGGCCGGTGGTGAAATTCCGGAAAGACATCCTGTGGGAGCCGCCCACCTTGGGCTCCAGTTGATGCACGGTGCAGGTGAATCCGTTCGGCGGGATCCACTTGGCGACGGCGTCCGGTTCCAGGAACGCGCGGTAGACCTTCTCAGGTCGGGTGGCCAGGACCCGGTGGAGTCGCACGGTATTCGGCATGATCAGCTCTCCTCGTAATCTTCAGGCTTGCGGAAGTCGGCATGTATCGAGGAGTAGCCGAGCGGCCGCTGGCCATTTCGACACCGGCGCGTGACCAGTACCTCAGCGTTCTGTCCGCGAGTATAGGGGAGGGAAATTGCGGCAGGGAGGCGCTAGGATGCCCCCATGGCCAGTCGCAAGCGCAGGGGGCGGCCTCCGCACGACGATATCCTCACTCCCGCGGAGTGGAAGACGGCGCATGCCGTGCAACACGGGATGAGCAACAGGCAAATAGCGGAGCGCAGGGGTATCAGCCTGGACGGCGTCAAGTTTCATGTGGAGAACGTGCTAGGGAAGCTCGGTCTGCCCAATCGCAAGGTTCTGCGTCAATGGTTCCAACCGCCGAAAGACAGCGCGCTGCATCGGCAGGCGAGGCCTCAAATGAATGATCTCAGGCTCGGACCGATCGCGCAGATATCCCGCTCGGTCAGCGATATCCGCGCGGCGGAGCGTTGGTATGGCGAGGTGCTCGGCCTCGAGCATCTGTATACATTTGGCGACCTGGCGTTCTTCGACTGCGGCGGCACGCGCCTTTTGCTGACTCACGCCGATGCGCCGTCCGCGGCGGAGTCGCTGCTTTACTTCAGAGTTCCCGATATAGAGCAGGCACACGGGGAGCTGAAGCGGCGTGGTATCGAATTCATCAATGCGCCGCACATGATTCACAGGCATTCCGATGGCATGGAGGAATGGATGGCGTTCTTCAAGGATCCCGAAGGGCGCCCCTTGGCCATCATGGCACAGGTGAAGAGTGACTCGTCGCGCTGACTCCGGGAGCGCCGGCTCAGGGTCGGGTGACGATCATCTTGCCGTACGGAGTGAGCGAGAGGTGGGCCAGCTTCAGGTGCTGTACGGCGAAGGGTATGCCGATGATGGTGATGGCGAGCAGGAGCGCGAAGAGCAGATGCGCCAACGCGAGCCAGATGCCACCCAGGACGATCCAGACTATGTTGCCCAGCAGGATGAGGAGCTTGCGGGCCTCATCAGGCTCAGGGCGATCCACGACCTCCCTGCCGAACGGCCAGATCGAGAAGGCGCCGATGCGGAAGGCCGCGATGGCGAATGGAATGCCGATGATGGTGACGGCAGCCAACAGGCCGGCCAGCCACCAGCCGATGGCTGTCTCGAGACCACCGAAAAGCAACCAGATGACATTGCCCAACAGTCGCATGACGTTCTCCCGGGAAGTCGGCTGCGCCTGATGGCCAGCCGCAGGCGAACTATACCTGTCCGCCGATTACCCCGGAAGGTCGGCCACTCCCGGGCCGCAGCCCCGGATCAGGGATGATCCGGGGGGCGACGCCGCGGCTCGGGAGTGTCAAGAGGTGCGCTCCCGACTCACCTCTCCTCGTCGCCCGCAGGTAACCGATAGACCGAGATACTGTTGGTCACGTCGTCCACGGCGGCGTAGTTGAACCGGCCGTCGCTGTCGAGATCGGCATCGAGGCCGAACGCACCGCCCTGGCTGGCGTCGACGTTGTACTCGCGTACGAAGTGCCCCCAGGGCGTGAATTCCACTATCTCGCTCGGATGCGCCGTATCGGAGTTGACCGCATCACCGTTTGCGGTGAGAAGGTCGCCGTTCGGTGCGAAGCGAAGGGCCAGCGGACCGCGCAGATTCGAGCTCGCGAAGACCAGATGTCCGCGCCAGACGTTGGAGGTGGTGCTGCCGGCGTTGGAAATCGCGTAGATGGTGTTGTCGCCCGTCGAGGCGACGTAAAGCGTATTCGTCCGGCCATTGAACGCCAGGCCGGTCGGGCCCAGGATCACCGCCGCCACGTTGGGCTGCACCGTATATCCATGGGCGACGGTCGTCATCTTGGTGACTGTCAGCCCCTTGGAGCCGACCGTCACGTCCAGGCGCGACACCGTGCCGTTTGCGACGTTGGAAACGAAAATGTGCGCCCACGAGCCGTGGTCATCCAGGGCGAGATCCCACGGTCCGTCCAGGAAAGTAGCGTCGGTCAGCGTCTGCACCCAGTTGCCGTTGCGGTCGATCACCTGCAGCGCGCCCTGCATGACAGGGAACGCGCCGCCTGTCGTCGGTACGTTCCCGACCACGACGAAGCCGCCGCGCAACACACCGAGGGCGGTGCTCAGGCCCGGCATCGAGCTGCTGAAGAAGGTGTTCGCTGTTCCGGGAGGGGCCACGGCGCTGTGCGGAGAGAAGGAAACGATCGTAGTCCCGTTCCCCTGAATATTGGCGTTATCGTTGAAGTTGCTGACCAGCACATCGCCCGTCTTGATCTGTCCACCCGCGGGGAATCCCTCCGGCACGAAAGCCACACCGTACGGGTTCTCGTCGCCGTTCGATGGGACGGTCGATGTGTTCAGCAATCGGGGGATGAAGGCGTCGGCCGCCATGGCGGATGCGCCGATTCCAGCGGTGATTGCGAGTAGGGCTGCCAGGACCGCGTGCCCCGATCGGGGCCGCCGGCTGCTGTTGGTGTACATGGAGTCTCCCCTGCGGCTTGCATGAGCAGTTCGGCTGTTAGTGCCGCCGCAGGGAAGGAAGGTTTCCAGGGGCGCCGGATCGGCGGGCCGGCCGATGCCGGCCTGCCGGTCCGACCCACCCGGAGGGGACCGTCGGCTGGGCCGGAGCAATACCTAGGCTTTGAGTCCTATCGGCAGAATCGTTTTGCCGTAATCGCCATTGATGACCTCGGCGGCCGAGAGGTAAGCCGCTAGTGCTGCGCAGACGAGGCCGAGATAGCCCCCCGCTACGTGCAGAGTAGCCGAGCCGCGCAGCTCGCCCGCCGCCAGCAGGAAGAAAGTGATCCAGAGCGTCAGGAAGACGAGTTGCAGCACCGTGGTGTGCCGGAAGGAGGCGATCCACATATAAAAGGTGAACACGCCCCAAACGAGGAGATACCAGCCGACGAAGGCGGGCGGGGCACCGCCGCCGAACTCGTGCGCGTAAGCCACGAACGACAGCCAGAAAGAGCCATAGCCCACGAAAGCAACGGTTGCAAACGTGTTGCCACGGACGAACGAGAGGATGCCGGCCAGCACCTGCGCGCCGCCACCGAATGCGAGCGCCATGGATAGAACGATGGAAAGGCTGCTGCCTCCGAAGAGCCCCGCGTTCACCATGCTGAGAAGCCAGGTGGTGCTGGCGAAGCCGATCAAGCCGAGCGGAGCGGGATTGGCGAGTTTGTTTTCCACGATTTTCCCCCTGTCGCGCCGTGGATGTTATGGTACCGGTACCATCCTAGTCCCGCGCCAAGCCTACGTCAATGTCCTGCCCCGCCTGCGCGCCGCCCGTTCGCCGACGACCGCCGAGCTGGCCGAGCGCCGGCCTCGGTGCGGCCTACGGACGCCTCCCTCGAATGATCGATTTCGTACCGCACACCGGCGGCGCTACGCTGGCCGGTGACGGTTGCCCGCATGCCCGCGGGACTGAGGTGTCGCATGCTCGATCTGCACTACTGGACGACTCCGAACGGACACAAGATAACGATGTTCCTGGAAGAGACCGGACTGTCCTACCGCATTGTGCCGGTCAACATCGGTAAGGGCGAACAGTTCCGCGCGGAATTCCTGCGCGTCTCGCCCAACAACCGCATCCCCGGTATCGTGGATCACGACCCGCAGGGCGGCGGGCCGCCGGTGACCGTGTTCGAGTCCGGCGCCATCCTGTGGTATCTCGCACGCAAGACCGGAAAGCTCATTCCCTCCGATCTGCGCGGGGAGGTGGAGACATTGCAGTGGCTCTTCTGGCAGGTCGCGGGGCTCGGTCCCATGGCCGGACAGAATCATCATTTCACGCAGTACGCGCCGGAAAAGATTCCCTATGCCGTCGAGCGCTACGTCAAGGAGACGAATCGCCTCTATGGCGTGCTGAACCATCGCCTCGCCGACCGCCCCTATGTTGCCGGCGGGACTTACACGATCGCCGACATCGCCTCCTATCCGTGGATCGTGCCGTACGAGAAGCAACAGCAGAGCCTGGACGAATTCCCGCACCTCGAGCGCTGGTTCAACGAGATCAAGGCCCGGCCAGCCACGGTACGAGCCTACGCCCGCGCGGCCGAGATCAACACGCAGCCGTCGGTTTCCGCAGAATCGCGGGCGATTCTTTTCGGGCAGACGGCGGCGAACGTGGGCCGGGAAATCGGCGGCAAGTAGCAGCGCGCGGCGCAGGTCCGGGCTGGACTCTCCCTACACCCGGCAGTAGTCTCCCCCGCCATCCCAATCGTGGCGGGGGGAGTCGATGTTCCGGGGAAAACTACAGCTTCTGGCGGTCCTCGCCTGCCTGGCAATCCTGCCGGCTCATGCACAGGATCGATCGCAGGGCCGCTCGATGGTCATCAGCCGCGGCGGCATCGTCGCCGCGGAGAGCCCGCTGGCAGCGCAGGCCGGCGCGACGATCCTCGCCCGCGGCGGCAATGCGATCGATGCGGCCGTAGCCACCAACGCAGTGATGGGCGTCGTCGAGCCGATGATGAACGGCATGGGCGGCGACCTGTTCGCGATCGTCTACATCGCCAGGACGGGCAAACTGTACGGGCTGAATGCCAGCGGCTGGTCTCCCGCGAAGCTCACGATCGGCTCATTGCGAGCCAAGGGCATCACCAAGATGCCGGAGTTCGGCATCGACAGCGTGACCGTGCCTGGGGTGGTCGACGGCTGGTCGCAGCTCCTGTCGCGCTTCGGAACGCGCAAGCTGTCGGATGTTCTGGCGCCCGCGATCGCCTACGCGCGCGATGGTTTTCCGGTGCCGGAGTGGGATGCGGAATACTGGCGTCAATTCGCCGACGCGGTGCACACCAACGAAAACATGTCGCGGACGTACCTGATCGACGGACATACGCCGCGAGTCGGGGAGATATTTCGCAACCCGGATCTGGCCCGATCGCTCGGGCAAGTGGCGCAAGGCGGCCGGGACGCTTTCTACAAGGGCGCGATTGCCGGGAAGATCCTCACGCTGTCGCGCAAGCTGGGCGGCGCGATGACGGCCGAGGACCTGGCGGATTATTCGAGCCAGTGGGTGCAGCCGATCTCGACCACTTACCACGGCTGGACGGTATACGAGCTGCCGCCCAACGGGCAGGGGATCGCCACCCTCATGATGCTCAACATCATGGAGCGATTCCCACTTGCGCGCTATGGCCACAACTCCGCCGCCGCGCTGCACGCGATGATCGAGGCGAAGAAGCTGGCGTACGCGGATCTGCTGCGCTACGTGGGTGATCCGCGATTCAGTCACATCCCGGTCGCCGCGATGTTGTCGAAGCGCTATGCCGCGGCGCGCGCGGCGCTCATAGACATGAACAGGGCGGACTGCAACGTGCCGCCGGGCAAGCCGTCGCTCGCCACGAAAGGCGACACCACGTACCTGACCGCGGTCGACAGCCGGGGCAATATGGTGTCGCTGATCCAGAGCAATTACTGGGAGTTCGGCTCGCGCCTGATGGCGGATGGCACGGGCTTCGTGCTGCAGGATCGGGGCGCGCTCTTCACGCTCGATCCCGCCTCGCCCGATGCGCTCGCCGGCCACAAGCGCCCGCTGCACACCATCATTCCGGCATTCATGCAGCATGGCGATGTGCGCATCGCATTCGGCATCATGGGCGGCTTCAATCAGGCGCAGGCGCACGCGCAGTTCGTCTCCAACGTGGCCGACTACGGCCTCGACATCCAGGCCGCGATGGAGTCACCGCGCTTCACCAAGAAGACTTTCAATGGATGCGACGTGGACATGGAAGACCGAATTCCGGAGGACGTGCGCAAGGCGCTCACGGCGCGGGGGCACGACATAGAGCTGCACGGCGACTACTCGGAAGTCATGGGCGGCGGCCAGGCCGTGATGCGCGACTTCAGGACCGGCGTAAACTATGGCGCGTCCGACCCGCGTAAGGACGGTGAGGCAGTACCTCAGCCGGGGAGTTAGCACGACCGCATGAAATACCTGCCGCCCGACTGTGCCGCGCCGTTCGGGTGCCGGTGACCACCGCGCTGCGCGCAACTGATCTGCTGTCGGGCACCGTTCAGCGGCACATTGACGGCAGCTCTTGTGGTTTGGTTCCCTGGCCGCCGCTGCACGTCCAAACGATCTGTCCGCTCGCATCGCGCCGCGGTGTGAAGATGAGGTCACCTCTTGGCGAGTGCACCGTCAGCACCATATGGGGCTCGAGGATCAGCTCCACTCCGTTCGGCAGCTGGGCGGCCACTCCCGCGTCGCGGAGGTTCTGGGGAATGGCGTTCTGCGACTTGTAGTAGTCGACCAGCTGCTGCCGGGCCTGCTGAGATTCCACCGCCGCAGCGGTCAGCACCGCCCGCACGGTATAGTCCTGATAAGCGGGAATAGCGACCGCCGCGATTACGCCGATGAAATACACGTATATCAGCAGACCCAAGCCCGCGCCCACGCGTCCCGCGTACGGAACGAAAAACGCGAGCAGATAGGCGAGCGGATTGCGCCGCGGTATTTCGGGATTGGGCTCCAGCACTCTGACGATCCGCTTGCCCGTCCATGGATAGCTGGCCACCAGTTCATGGAAGGACATCCAGAATCCGGTGCCGGCCGCGACCTGCCGTCGATAGCCATCGAGCGACACCTTGGCCCAGCTTCTCGCACCGGCGGCGAGAGCCGCGAGCGAGCGGGCTGCGAGCTCCGGTGTCTCGCTGCAGGCAAGACCGTGCAGGTCGCAGGTCGTCTCTCGCGCGCGCGAGAAGGCGGCCCCGATCAGCGGCAACCGCAGAGCCGGCCACCGCAGGAAGGCGGTCACGGGATTGTCGTGCCGCAATACATGACCCAGCTCATGCCCGATGTAGAAACGCACCCCGCCCGGGTTCGGTGCCATGGCGTCCACTACGCCGGAGAGAAGAATCACGTACTTCCGCCCCAGGAACCACGTAGCGAACGCATTCATGACACCGTTGCCGTTCTGCACGTACATCGTGGGGATGACGGGCACATGGAGTATCCCGCAGCACGCGGTCAGCTGCGCGTGGAGGTCGGGGAGCTGGTAATCGGTAACTTCAGTCGCGTTGCCGCGCAGGTGAGCGATGGCCGCGGACTTGGCAAAGACATACGCGATGAAGGACAACACCACTACGAAGACTGCCGCGCCCGCAACCCCGAATACCATACGCGCGCCGGCCTTGTAGATGACGGCGCCGACGGCAAGCCACGCCAGAACGCCGATACTCATCGACACGGCTGTCAGAATCCGGTCGTGCGAACAGACCTTCCCGCTCATGTTTCCCCCTGGCGAGTCATCGGCTGTTGTTGATATCGATACCATGGTAGCCCCGGCGCCCAACGCACGTCAACGCGGGCGGCGCCGCCGCACGGGATGCGAGGCGGCAGCGGAGCGCAGTCGGAATTCAGAGGCGGCGGAACGTTACCAGTCGAGCTTCGCCATCTCCGCGGCGTACGCGTCGATGCCGTCCCACGACGGAGGGCGTACGATGCACTGCCCTCAATGCATCGAAAGCGGCCAGGAACGCAACGATCGAGGCCTTGTCGTCCGCCGCCGCTCGACCGAAGAACCGCCATTCGGGATCGAAGGGCGCTTTTGCGTGTTGCCAGTCGACTGTCCTGACGGCGGGTGAGAGCGGGCCGCTGCGCATCAGGGGCACAAAGGGATCGGAGGCCCATTGCGAGGGCGTGACTGGTTGCCCGTCGTAATGTGCGTAGAACACTACCGTCCGCGTCGCCCTATGCACACCATAAACGCCGAACCCCACCGGGGGCGACCGGGGCGGTGAATTGGGCCGTCTCGAAGCCGCGCACCTGCAATTCGTGCTCCAACTTGTCGGCGGTCGCTATAAGCGCTTGCGGACGGGCAGCGACGCTCGGCAGCCGCGTCAGCGCAACGAGTTGCCCCACGATGTCCGCTTCATGCGCCACGCGGTAGGCCTCGACCTGTTGCCGCAGATCGGACGCGTGCGCCGGCGCTGCGCACAGCCCGCCGACGAACGTTGCGAGCAGCGCTGCAAGTGCATTTCTCATGATGCGAGCTTTTCTTATGATTGCGGCTGAGTGTGCGATGCTGCGGTGCGCCGCCAGATCAGCGTGCGATTGTTCGCCGGCATGGGACGATCCTCGAGGAGAGAGAATCCGATCGAGCGCGCCAACTCGTCGACCGCGGCGAAGTCGCGGATGCCGCTGTGCGCCGAGCGCTGCTTGAGCCATGCATCGAAGGCGGCATTGCTCGGGCTGGTGAAGCGGCCGTCGTAGTTGAATGGGCCGTATACGGCAAGCACCGCATCGGCGGTCAACGCCTTCGGGAGCGCGGCGAACAGCGCGCACACCTCCGGCCAGCCCATGATGTGGAGCGTGTTCGCGGTAAAGATTGCGTCGAACCGCGTGTCAGGCCAGGGGCCGGTCACATCGAGCGCAATGGGCTGCGGCAGATTGGGCAGACCTGATTCCCCGATCCACGAGCGGGTGCCGGGCAGGCTCGGCTCGAGATCGGACGTCTGCCAGGTCAGCTGCGGCAGGGCGGCGGCGAAATGCACCGCATGTTGGCCCGTACCGCTGCCGATCTCGAGCACGTGGCGGCGATCGGCGAAGTGGCTCCGCAGCACCTCGAGTATGGGCGCGCGGTTGCGTTCGCAGGCTTCGGAGCAGGGCTTTGGGTGGCTATTGCTCACGTGGGCTCACCGGCGATTCCGGCTATCTTAGCCGCCCACCAGGCGGCTGCGCTCGGCTTCCAACGCCTCCCAGCGCTCGAACTTCGCCAGCAGCAGTGCCTCTATCTCCTCGAGCCGCTTGCGATCGGCGCGGATCTGCGCTCCGCCCTGCAGGTGATAGTCCGGCGCGCTCATGCGGGCGTTGACCGCCGCCTGCTCCTGCTCCAGCGCCTCGATCTCGCCGGGAAGAGAGGCGAGCTCCCGTTGCTCCTTGTAGCCGAGTCGCGTGCGCGGCTTGGGCTGTGCCGGTGGCGCGGGGCTATCGCGCGGGCTTTGGCCGCTGGCCTCGACGCCCGGCGGCGGGCCTCGCTGCCGCAGCCAGTCACTGTAGCCGCCCACGTATTCGCGCCATGTCCCACCGCCCTCGGAGGCGAGCGTCTGCGTCACTACGTTGTCGAGAAAGCGGCGGTCATGGCTCACGAGCAGCAGCGTGCCGGTGTAGTCCTGCAGCTTCTGCTCGAGCAGCTCGAGGGACTCGATGTCGAGATCGTTGGTCGGCTCGTCGAGCACCAGCAGATTGGCGGGCTGGGCGAAGAGCCGCGCGAGCAGCAGCCGGTTGCGCTCGCCACCGGAGAGCATCCTGACGGGAGAGCGCGCGCGCTGCGCCGGAAAGAGGAAGTCGCCCAGATAGCTGATGACATGCTTGCGCTCGCCGCCGACTTCCACCCATTCCGATCCCGGACTGATCATGTCGGCGAGCGTCGCTTCCGGGTCCAGCTGCTCGCGGAGTTGGTCGAAGTATGCAATCCTGAGATTCGTGCCGAGGCGCACGCTGCCCTCATCGGGCGGCAGCTGGCCGAGGATGAGGCGGATGAGAGTCGTCTTGCCGGCGCCGTTCGGGCCGATCAGCCCGATCCGGTCGCCGCGCAGGATGCGCATCGAGAGCTGTGCGATCAGCGCCCGTCCGGTCACGCTTTTACCGACGTCCGTCAGCTCCGCGACGAGTTGACCCGAGCGCTGGCCCGCATCCAGGCTCAGCTTGACCGCGCCGAAGCGCTCGCGCCGCGCGGCGCGCTCCACGCGCAGCCGCTCCAGCCGGCGCACGCGACCTTCATTCCGGGTGCGGCGGGCCTCGACCCCTTTGCGGATCCAGACTTCCTCCTGGGCCCAGAACTTGTCGAAGCGGCGGCTCGCAACCTCCTCGGCGGCGAGCTCCTGCTCCCGTGTGGTCTCGTACGCCGCGAAATTGCCGGAGTAGGAGCGAAGCACGCCGCGGTCGAGCTCCACGATGCGAGTCGTGACGCGATCGAGGAAGGCGCGATCGTGAGTGACCACGATCACCGCGGGTATCCTCAGCAGCAACTCCTCGAGCCGCTCGATCGCGCCGATGTCGAGGTGATTGGTCGGCTCATCGAGCAGGAGGAGGTCGGGTTGGCTGGCGAGAGCAAGGGCCAGGGCCGCGCGCTTGCGCTCGCCGCCCGAGCCCGTCGCCGGCGCCATTTCGCCGTCGAGCTCGAAGCGATGCAGGAACTCCGTCAGGCGGGTCTCGAAGCTCCAGCGCTCGCGCTCGTTGCCGAGCAGGGAGGCGCCGGCGCCGCCCGGCACCCCGGCCTGGGCGCGCGCCAGCAGGCTTTCCCGCAGCGTGCTCGCCGCCGGGAGCTCAGGCTCCTGTTCCACGGACACGATTTGCAGGCCATCGCGGAGCTGCCGCTCGCCGTCGTCCAACGAGCCCCGTCCCGCGATGACGCGCAGCAGCGTGGACTTGCCCGTGCCGTTGCGGCCAATGAGCCCGACGCGCTCCCCGGCTTGCAGCGTGAATCGTGCGCCGTCGAGCAGCGGCCGGTCGCCGAGCGCAAGATGAGCGTCACGAAGCGCGATGAGCGACACGGGCGGGCAGGGGAGTGATCGACGGCGCCGCTGGGATCAGCGCAACTGACTGTCTTTGCTGCCCCTGCGGTTATAGCCGCTGAACTGAGCCACATCGCGGTCGATGGCGTCCTGACAGGCGATACAGAGGCGTACGCCGGCGACGGCCTTGCGCCGCGCTTCGGGGATTTGCGCGCCGCAGTCGGCGCAATGGGTGAGTCCCGGACCCTGCGCCAGCTGGCTTTTCGCGCGCAGGATGGCGTCCTCCACGGTAGCGTCGATCTGATCTTGTACTGCGCCGTCGCCGGCCCAACCGGTTGCCATGCTCTTAGTTTACGCTCGCGGCGGTCGTGCGCCTACCCGGCACGAGGTCCGGGTAAAGCCCAAGCAGTGCGCGCGTGACGCCGTTGGTCCAGCCGAAGCCGTCCTGAAGGGGATACTCGCCTCCGCCGCCGGGAAGGTTGTGTTCGACGTCGTACTTCTCGACCAGCTTGCCCTGGTTGGCGAAGACGCGTTGCACGGTCGCGAGCCAGCGGCGGGCTATCTCGTGCGCCAGCGCCGGCTGGTCGTAGCGGCGGAAGCCCATCACCGCGATCCATTGCAGGGGCGGCCAACCATTGGGCGCATCCCACTGCTGCCCGGAGGTGATGTTGGTCGTGACGATGCCGCCTTCTTCGAGCAGCCGCGTCTGCGTGACTCCGCCCACGGCATCCGCCTGCGTGATGTCGGCGACCCCGGTGAAGAGAGGATAGAGCGTCGCCGCGGTGAGCTCTCCGGTCCGTTGCCGATGCCGCCAGTCATAGTCCATGAAGTAGCCGGCCTTGGCGTCCCAGAGGTAGCGGTCGATTGCCCGTCGGCGGCGGGCAGCGCGCGCGGCGAAACTGCGCGCGCACGGAGAATCCTGGCGTGCTTCGCAGCCGCCGGCGATCGCCCGCTCCAGCCCATAAAGAAGGCTGTTGAGATCGATCGGCACGATATCGGTAGTGTCTATGGTGGTGAGATGTCTCTGGTCCCGGAGCCAGCGGGAGCTGAAGTCCCAGCCGCTCTCGGCCGCGGCACGGATGTCGCGATACACCTGTGCCCGGGGCCTCCCCGATGCGCGCGCGATCAGTACGTCGTTGCGGTACGACTCATCACGCGGAGTGTCGGCAGCGTCCCAGTATCGATTGAGGATGGAGCCGTCGGGCATTAAGACGACGTTGCCTCGCGCGTTTCCGGGCTGCAGCCCCGCCGAGCCCTCCATCCAGTAGGCGTACTCGCGCTTCAAGTCCTCGATGTGCCGTGACCAGGCGCTCGCCGGATCCGGGGAGAGGAGCCCCACCATGAGGTAGTACATCGGGGGCTGCGAGCGCGACAGGTAGTACGTTCGCGCGCCGTTGGGAATGTGGCCGTACTCGCGCAGCATGTAGGAGAAATCGTCGACGAGATCGCGGGCCGTGTCGAGGTGGCCGTCGGGGATCAGTCCGAGCATGGTGAAGTAGGAGTCCCAGTAGTAGAACTCCCTGAAACGCCCGCCCGGGACGACATAGGGTTGCGGTACGTAAAGGAGCGAAGAGTAGGCCGGCGGCACGACCGGGTGGCGTGTCAGCAGCGGCCAGAGCCTTGCGATGTGCGCCTGCAGACTCTTGTCCGGGCGGGATGGCGGTGTGCTCGCCTCGGTCGGAAGAGAGAAGTTGCTCGTCACGAACCTGCGGAGCGCCGAGTGCGAGCGAGGCCTCGCGGCGCGATAGCGCTGCAGGATGACGAGCGGAGGGGCTTTCGGTGTGGCATCAGGAAACGCTTTGCCGTCCGAAAACAACGCATCCATCTGCACCTGCACGAAAAGCGGCCCGAAAAGCTGTGAGGGTGTCGCCACGAAAGGCGTAGGCGTCGCCGCCACGTCGGCAGCTACAGCCACGGCAGCTGCCGCCGATGCCAGCCACGCGAAGACGATCAGACCTGAGAACATCCGACGGGCGAACATGGAGGATCGTGCCTTTCGTGCCAGCTGAGGACCACCCGGTCCGGAGCGTCGGATTCTACAGGCGAGCCGCCGTCCGGAATTGAGCGATATCAATAGATATGATATAATCTGATATTATGTAAGCGATTATGACCATGGATCTCAGCCGTCAGCTCGGATTCCTCCTCAAGGACACGAGCCGCCGCTACACGCGGCGGTTCGAGGAGCGGGCGCAGGCGCTTTCCCTCACGCTGCCGCAGTGCCGCGCACTGCTGCACCTGGAGAACAACGAGGGCGTCAGTCAGAAACGCCTGTCGGAGCTGACGGAGCTCGACCCCATGACGCTGGTGAGGATCCTCGACCGGATGGAGGCGGACGGCTGGGTGCAGCGGCGCTTCGATCCGGCGGACCGGCGGGCGCATACCCTGTGGCTCACCCCGAAGAGCAAGCCCGTTCTCGAGCACATCGCCCACCTCATCGCCGAAACGCGCGCCGAAACCCTGCACGGGCTTTCGAACGAGGAGCGCGCCAAGCTCATCGAGCTGCTGGAGCGAGCCCATGGCAACCTGTCCTCGCTGCCCCCCCTCGCCACCGAGAAATCGCAGAGGTCGTCACGATGAGCGCCAACGCCCGCAGCACCGAGCCGGCACGGGACCGGCCGCGCGGCGATGCGGCCGGCCCGCTGCCGCCGGAAGCGCGCGAGCCCGCGGCACAGCCGCGATCGCTGCGCACGCGGCTGCGTCTGCCGCTCATGTGGGGAGTGCCGCTGCTCATGGCCGCGGGCGGGCTTTACGTCTACCTGACGGGTGGCCGCTATCAATCGACGGAAGATGCTTACCTGCGCGCCGCGGAAGTGGCGATCAGCGCCAACGTGTCGGGCAGAGTCCGTGAGGTCGACGTACACGACAACGAGCAGGTGCACCGCGGCCAACTGCTCTTTCGTCTGGATGACCGCCCGTTCCGCATCGCCGTCGAGGCTGCGAGGGCGCGCCTGCAGGGCGCGCGGCTGCAGGTCGACTCGCTGCAGGCGGACTACCGGCAGCGGCTCGCGGATCTGCGCTCCGCGCAAAGCGCTCTCACCTACGCCGAGCGCGAGTACCGCCGCGCGTCACGGCTCCTGGCAAGCGGCATCGCTTCCCAGTCGCAGGTCGACCGGGCGCTGCTCGCCCGCAGCGAGGCCCAGCAGAGCGTGGCGGCGGCGAAGCAGCAGATCACGGCGGCGCTCGCGAAGCTCGGCGGACAACCCGAAATCGCCGTGGACGTTCACCCGCTGGTGGAGCAGGCGCAGGCGGCTCTCGACCGGGCATCCCTCGACCTCTCCTACGCGACGGTGAGCGCACCTTCCGATGGCATCGTCACAGGGGTCGAGCACTTGCAGGCCGGCAGCTATCTGCAGGCCGCGACTCCCGCGTTCGTGCTCGTCTCGACTCACGATGTCTGGGTGGAGGCCGACTTCAAGGAAGATCAGCTTGCCCACATGCGCCCGGGCGACTCCGCGACAGTGAAGATCGATGCCTATCCCGGCCGCACCTTCCGCGCCGCCGTGGCAAGCATCACGCCCGGTACGGGCTCGCAGTTCTCGGTGCTGCCGCCGGAGAATGCCACGGGCAATTGGGTGAAAGTCGTGCAGCGGCTCGACGTGCGGCTGCGCCTCGACGGGAGCCTGCCTGCGGTGCGCTCGGGGCTGAGCGCTGACGTCACCGTCGATACCCGCTCGCGAGCGTCAGAGGCGCGCGCGGGCGGTGCAGGAAGTTGAGCCAGTCGCAGCATCGCGGGCTGGTCACCGCCTCCGTAACGCTCGCCACCGTCCTGCAGGCGGTGGATACCACCATTGCCAACGTCGCGCTGCCGCACATAGGCGGCAATCTCTCGGCATCGCTCGAGCAGATGGACTGGGTGCTGACCTCCTACATCGTGGCGGCGGCCATCATGACGCCGCTGTCGGGGTGGCTCGCCGGGCGCTTCGGCCGCAAGCGGGTGTTGGTCATGTCGGTGGCCGGCTTCACCGTCAGCTCCATGCTTTGCGGCATGGCGCAATCGATCGATCAGATCGTGTTCTTTCGCGTGCTGCAGGGCCTCTCCGGGGCGGGGCTGGTGCCGCTGTCGCAGGCCGTGTTGCTCGACATCAATCCGCCGGAGCGGCACGGGCGCGCCATGGCGCTCTGGGGCCAGGGAGTCGTGCTGGGACCCATGCTGGCGCCGGTGCTCGGCGGCTGGCTGACCGACAACTACAGCTGGCGCTGGGTCTTCTACATCAACGTGCCGTTCGGCATACTTTCGGCGATAGGGCTCATGGCCTATGTGCGTGAGTCGGATACCCACCGCACGCGCTTCGACTTCCTTGGCTTCGGTGCGCTCAGTCTCGCGGTCGGCGCGCTGCAGATCCTCCTCGATCGCGGCGAGCTCAAGGACTGGTTCGGCTCGCCGGAGATCTGGATCGAGACCGGCGTTGCCATCGGCGCCCTTTACGTGTTCATCGTGCATACGGTGACGGTACGTCAACCCTTCATCAGCCTCCGTCTTTTCAAGGACCGCAATTTCGCAACGGGCAATCTCCTGGTGTTCATCGTGGGTGTGGTGCTCTTCGCCACGCTGGCACTGCTGCCGCCGCTGCTGCAGGATCTTCTGGGCTATCCGGTGCTGACCTCCGGCATTGCCATGGCGCCGCGCGGGTTTGGCAGCTTCGTTTCCATGTACCTCGCCGGAAGGCTCATCGGCCGTGTCGATACGCGCCTGCTCATCGGCGTCGGCATTGCGGTGACGGCGGCCTCGCTCGAGATGATGTGTGGCTATTCCACCGTGATGCCGCAGACTCTCGTCTGGTCGACGACCTTTCTCCAGGGCCTCGGCACCGGACTCACTTACGTCACCATCACCACCGTGGCGTTCGCGACGCTCGGGGTACAATATCGCTCCGAGGGTACGTCGATGTTCAATCTGCTGCGCAATGTGGGCAGCAGCATCGGCATCGCCGCAACCGGAGCGCTCCTGACGCGCAACACACAAGTCATGCACGAGCGCCTTGCGGCCCACATCATTCCGTGGGGCGGGCAGATACAGCTGCACGCGCCCTTCAGCTTCACCGCGCCGGCGGGACTCGCGGCGCTGAATGCGGCTGTGACCCGGCAGGCGCAAATGATCGCGTACAACGACGACTTCAAGCTGATGTTCGTGCTGACGCTGGCGTTGATTCCCCTGGTTTTGCTGCTGCGGCCTGCGCGGGCGCGTCCGCAGCAACCGGCCGTGATGGAGTGAGATGGTGAGCCTGGACCTGAACCCTCGGCGAGTGGCGCCGGCCGCGTCCGGCCTGGCCGTGGCGGCTCTGCTCTGCGGCTGCACCGTCGGGCCCAACTTCCACCGCCCGGCCGTGCCCGCCACGCCCTCCTACCGGCCGGCGGGAGAATCCAATCCCGTCGATACCGCCGCGGCAACTGCCGAGCGGCACGCGCCCGCCGCTGATGCCTATCGGCAGCATATCGCGCTCGGCGGGCCCGTCACGCCCGAGTGGTGGCGGCTCTTCAGCTCTTCCAGGCTGGATGAGCTGATGCAGCGCGCCATGCGCGGCAACCACGATCTCACCGCCGCGAAGGCCACGCTCGCCCAAGCGCGGGAGCTGGTCGCGGCACAATCGGGGCAGCTCTATCCGCAGGTCGCCCTGCAGGCGGGCACGGGACGGCAGAAGTACGGGGCGGAATTCCTCGGCACCTTCAATGTCGCGCCCTTCACCTACGAGGCGGTGGGCGCGAGTGTGCACTACGTGCTCGACTACGACGGCGCCATCGCCCGCTCGATCGAGGAGCAGAAAGCGCTCGAGCAGTACGAGCGCAGCGAGTTGGATGCTGCACAGCTGACCCTGACGGGAGACGTGGCATCGGAGGCCGTCATCATCGCGGCGACTCGCGGCGAGATCACGGCAGCCGCGGAGCTCCTCTCCGAGGACCGCAACAACGCAAGTCTGGTGCAGACGGCATTCGCCAACGGCTCGGTATCGAAGCTCGATGTGCTGACCGCCCAAAGCCAGCTTGCGAGCGATCAGGCGTTGCTGCCGCCGCTTTATCAGCAGCTTGCGATGGCGCGGCATGCGCTCGCGGTGCTGCTCGGCCACGCGCCGGCCGCCTGGTCGCAGCCGGATCTCGAGCTCACGGACATTCGGCTGCCGCGGGATCTGCCCGTGAGCGTGCCCTCGCAGCTGGTGCGCAGCCGCCCAGACATCCTGGCCGCGGAGGCGCAACTGCACGCCGCGACCGCGGCGGTCGGTGTCGCCACCGCCAACCTCTATCCGCAGATCGCGCTGACTGCCACTCTCGGCCAGCAGGCGCTGACGCCGGGGAAAATCTTCAACACCTCTTCCACGGCGTGGTCTCTCATCGCCGGCCTGACGCAGCCGCTCTTCGACGGCGGAACGCTCCGCGCGCAGCGGCGGGCATCGCTCGACGCGCTGCAGGCCAGTGCCGCGCGCTATCAGCAGGTCGTGCTCGATTCCTTCGATCAGGTTGCCGATCTGCTCGACGCCCTGGATCACGACGCGCAGCTCGTCGCCGCCCAGGCGAATGCGCGCGATACCTCGCAGGCCAGCCTGGAGCTCTCGCGCCAGAGCTACCGGGCGGGCAATTCCGGCCTGTTGCAGGTGCTGGATGCGCAGCGCGAGCGGCAGCGGGCCGAGCTGGGCTTCCTCCAGGCGCAGGCGCGCCAGTATCTCGATACCATCCAGCTGCTGCTCGCTGTGGGTGGCGGCCCGCTCACCTGAGCGGACGTGGTCACAGCCGGCCGCTGCGCCGGTTCTTGTCGATGATGCCGATGATGAGGATCACGAACGCGACCAGGCGAACGACGTAGGCGTACTCCTGCTGCGCCTCGTCCGTCGGGTGATCGATGATGGCGAGGCCGATCCAGTTGGCCGTGAGACCGGCGAACGCGAGCGCGAAAAAGACGAAGAGCCGCTCGCGGCTTGCCCGCCAGAACCGCACGAAAAAGAGCGCCGCAATCGCGCTGGACATCGCCAGAACACCCCACATGAAGGTCCTCATGAGCGCTCTCCTATCGCGATTCCCAGGTGAGACCGAATACGAGAACCAGCATTCCGGCGACGGCGGCGGTGTTGCGATACCAGAAAAGGTCGACCTGCGGCGGCAGGACAACGAGGTCGAAGTAGAGGATCACATTGTTGATGGCGAGGAAGACGAAGCAAAGACTCGCCCAGAAGAGAAGGCGCGTGCGATTGGCGCGATAACCGCGGAAGAGCAGCACCGCGCACAGGATGCTGGTGAATGCGCACAGGATGTAAACCGATTCAGCCACGATCCTTATCCTTCTTGTGCAAGACGAACGCGTCGGCGAACGTGTGCAGCGCTGCGGTCCGCAATCGCTCGATGGCATTGGCGCTCATCAGCTGGATGATCAGGATCGGACGCTCGGTGTATTCACTCTGAAGGCGGCCCACGGCCGCATCGATCCCGGAGCTGGCAGGCCGATAGGCAAATTGCATGGGGTCGGCGCCGGTAGCTTCGACCAGGCCGCCCGCTTTGAGGCTGGCGAGCGCGGCTTCGATGAGCTCGGGCCGCACATGCAGGCGTGCGGCCAGCGCTTCGCTCGTCCACTGCTCATAGCGCTCGCGCCGCAGGAGCAGCAGCGTCTCGAGATGCTCGTAAGACTCGATGTGCTCGTGAAGCAGCGCGCGCACATCTTCCGGTAGCTCATTTGCCTCGGTCAACGTCCGAAGCCGTCCACGATGAGCCAGGTCGGGAAACGGGGGTCGAATTGCGGTGCCATGCCGCTCATTTGCGAAAGATACTTACCGCAACCGGGCGGCAGACGCAAGAGCCCGCCGCAGGCACACGGCCTGCGGCGGGCGATTCGAGACGGACAAGAAGAACGGGACGAAGTGGCTGAGCGTCAGGAGGCGCTCTTCACGACTTCACAATGCTGATGCGCCTTGCGCAGCTTCTTGCACGCAGTCTTGGCATCGTCCTCGGTCATCGGCGCGGAGCGAACCTCGAGGGTTTTCGACTTCCCGGTCGGCGGTACGACCACGACGTCCTGCAGATCGCTGCCGAATTTGTCCTTGAGGTGCTTGGCGAGCTTGTCCGCCATCGTCTTGGAGCGGGTCGAGGCGAGCAACGCCTGATAACCCGTCAGCTTCTTCAGTGCATCCTGTGCGTCCGCGGCGTGCGACGAATTCGGATACTTCTGCAGGAAGTCCTGATAGCCCGCAGCGGTATTGGTCGACTGCGCAGTCGACCAGGCGGCATCCTGCTGCAGGCTGTTGACCTTGTCCTGTGCGTCGGCCGCATGCATTCCGTTCGGCTCCGACTGCAGATATTGCTGGTAGGCGTCCAGCGTGTTGGCGTTCTGGGCCGCGGTCCACGCCTGCTCGTCCTTCAGGGCATTGATCCGGTTGCGGGCCTGAGCCACTCGCGAATCGTTCGGGTGCTGCTGGATGAACTGCTGATAGGCGGCTTCCGTGTTCGTCTGGTTCGCCTTCTGCCAATCGGCGTTGGGATTGCTACAGGCGACGAGCGCGCCGGCCGTGATAGCACAGAGAACGACAAATGACTTCTTCACCGCAACCTCCGGACAAACCGCAACACGTGAAACAAGTAAGTTACCGCAAACCGTGAAATTTTTGCAAGCTTTCGTCAGTCAGCGCGCCACCATTGACGCGGTCGCGCGGATCAGGGTCAGAAGCGGCGTCGGGTAGGCGCCCAAGCCGATCAGCAGCAAGACCAGGGCCGCGAGCACGGCATGGCCCAGCGGCTTGCCGCGGTCGCGGCTCTCGGGTGGCGCTTGCCTGTCGGCTGCCGCGGTCGCCGCGGTCGCCGCGGTCGCCGGGGCCGCCATCGTCACGATCATTCGCAAGTAGTAGTGGAGGCCAATGATGCTGCCGGCGACCAGGGTCCCGAGCAGGACGCCATGGCGCCCATCGACACCCGAGGCAACGGCATAGAACTTTGCAATGAAGCCGGCGGTGAGCGGGATTCCCGCGAGTGACAGCAGAGAGGCCGCGAAGGCCAGGCTCAGGCCCGGGGCGCGGCCAGAAGACGCCGCGGTAGTCGCATGGCGTAGCCGAGATGCGCGATGGATAGTAGGCGAGGATGCACTTGCCGAAGTCAAATTTGACAGGGCGCCGCCCGCGAGACTGAAAAGAGGTTGCGGATAGATGCCTAGCCAGAGGATGGCTATGGTCGGGGTGGCGCCGACAGAAGTTTCGCGGAATGAGAGATCGGGGAGAGTGGAGGGGAGGTCAACACCCAACCCGACGCCCAGCACCCAATAGTGCGGCGGTTGAGCCATGTCAGACTCCCGGCGATGGCTCGACAGGCAAATGCGCACCGCGCGCGCTGTGCCCGCGCGCCGTCAGATGTCGAAGAAGCTGGGGTCCACCGGCTTGTGAGTCAGGATTTCCTCACGCGTCAATCCCCGGATCTCGTGCGGGAACACGAGCCAACTCTCCGTCTCGCGCACGAAGTAGTCGGGAGCGAACGCAGTACGGTTGCGCGACGGCTTGTAGTACGCCGTCGCGATCCGGATCATCCCCGGCAGATTGCGCCGGCAGCGGCGCTCGAGCTCGTTGAGCACCGCCTCGAGGCTGCGGCCGGAATCGAACACATCGTCGATGAGCAGCAGCCGGTCCTCGAACGTCAACCGCGACACCAGGTAATCGACCGCGTGCACCCGCACGGTATCGCTGCGTTCGTCCATGTCCGTGTGCGTCGATGTGCGGATGGCCACGTGATCCGTATGTATCCCGTGATACTCCAGCACTTCCTGCACCGTGATGCCGATGGGGGCGCCTCCCCGCCAGAGCGCCACCAGGAAAGTGGGTCGAAAGCCGCTGCGCACGATGCGTGTCGCAAGCTCCATTGAGTCCCGCAGCAGCGATTCCGCCGTGACGAATACCTTGCCGGTCATGCCGCGCTCTCCGCGCTGTAGCGGGCGAGAAGGCCTGTACGGATGGCATAACGGAACACCTGCGAGAAGAAATAACCCGCCAGCACGATGTCGAGCGCGGAGATCGCGGCACCGATAGCCAGGTTGCCGCCCGAGAAGGGCCGTCCCGCAAGCAGCGTCCGCATACCCTCGAAAACGTACGACGGCGGTAACAGATGCCCGACATCCTGCATCCACCGCGGGAGCGTTGCCAACGGGTAGAACACGCCGACGAACGGCGACAGCAGCGCCGGCAGGGGCCATACCAGCCATTCCGAAGCAGGTCCCAGGCGCAGAACCAGCGCGCTCGCGAGGATTCCCAGAGCGATGCCGAAGCCGAAGAGCACGAGGAGGAACGGCACGAGCAGAGCGCCGAGCGAGAAGAAGGACAGCCCGAATACCGCCGTCGCCAGCACCAGCATCACCGCCAGGCCCACCGCGCTCGTCCCCACGCTGGTGATCACGAGGCCGAGGATGTACTCCGCGATGGTGAGCGGCGTCGCGAAGAGATTGAGGAAATTCCGTGACCAGACATCCTCGAGGAACGCGGTGGTCACCCCCTGCATGATCCGGGTGAAGAAATCCCACATCAGGACCGCCCCGAGCAGGCTCGGCACGTAATTGAACCGGCCCGCGGCCATGGAGTTGAGGTAGCGGGTGATGAAGCCCCACACCACGATGTCGATGCCCACCCAGGCGAACATCGGCAGCGAGCGCACCGGGCTGCCGCGGATCAGGTAGTACTGGCGCAGCAGGATGCCCATGACCGGCTTGATCCTCATCCCGCGCGCTCCAGCGGCTCCGCGAGCGGCTCGCGCGCCAGGCGAATGAAGAGCTCCTCGAGCGTCGCGGCGCCATGCGCCCGCGGCAGCCGCCGGGGATCACCCTCGAGGAGTATCCGGCCGTGAGAGAGGAAGAGCACCCGGTCGCAGACCTCCTCGACCTCGTACATGTTGTGCGACGTCCAGAGGATCCCGCAGCCGGTCTCGAGCGCCAGGCTGCGGATGCGAGCACGGATGGTTTGCGCCGCGGCCGGATCCAATGAAGCGGTCGGCTCATCGAGCAGCAGCAGCCCCGGCCGGTTGATGACCGCCTTGGCGAGGGCGACCCGCGTCTGCTCGCCCGAGGAGAGCAGGCCGCACTTGGTGTCCCGCAGACGCTCGAGGTCGAACTGCCGCAACAGCTCCCCGACCCTGTGCCCGAGGTCGGATATGCCATAGATGAGGCCGAAGAAATGCAGGTTCTGCGCGACCGTCAGGTTGCCCGGAAGCGACGCGTATACGGCCGAGAAGTTGGCGTGCGCCAGGGCGCGCGCACGCTGGCGCGCGAGGTCGATGCCGCCGATGCGTACGCTCCCGGCCGTAGGGCTCAGGACACCGAGGATCATATTGATGGTGGTCGTCTTGCCCGCGCCGTTTGGGCCCAGAAGCCCGACCACCTCCCGCCGATGGACCTCGAAGGAGACCTGCTCCACCGCGACGACCTCTGAATAGGTCTTGCAGAGGCTGCTGACGCTCAGGGCCACCTGCTCACTCGTACTGTTGTCCTGGGCGTACATCCATGCACGATACCGTATTGCGCTCTCCGGTTGCGATGAGTGCCCCTGGCCGTACGGCCAGGGGAGAGGGGAAACCGGCCGGCTTTCTGTTAAAGTACCGGCCTTCTGGCAGCTTCCCGGTTGGCGCACACGTGAGCGCGGCCCGCCCCCAAGGCGAGGCTGCGAATCCGCGTCCCCAGGCCATACCGGAGGGAAGACCGGAGAGTCAGGAGTAGCTGTGAAGAGCGCTATGAGACGTCGACTGGCCATCGTGCTGGTCCTGATGGTTGCCCTGGTCGCCGCGGTGGTTGGCTGGAAAGTGCATGTCATCCGCAAGGTGATAGCGGCCAGTGTCCCGATGCCCCAGACGGTGAGCACGGCGACTGCCGCGTATTCCGAATGGCAGCCGCAGGTCGAGGCCGTGGGTAGCCTGCGCGCCATACACGGCGTCCAGGTCACGACCGAAGTGGCGGGGCTGGTGCGCAGGATCGACTTCAAATCCGGCTCGAACGCGAAGGCCGGCCAGACGCTGGTGCAGCTCAACGCCGATCCCGATATCGCACAGCTTCAGGCCTTGACGGCCGAGTCGAATCTCGCCGGGCTGACCTATCACCGCGATCTGATCCAGTACCAGGCGCAGGCGATCGGCAGGGCGCAGCTGGACACCGATATCGCCAACCTGAAGAGCACCCGGGAGCAGGAAGCCGCTCAGGCTGCCCTGGTGGCGAAGAAGACCATTCGTGCGCCCTTCAATGGCCTGCTCGGTATAACCACCGTCAATCCGGGCCAGTACCTCAACCCGGGTGATGCCATCGTCACCCTGCAATCGCTCGATCCCATCTACGTGGATTTCCGCCTGCCCCAGGACAACCTGTCGCGCGTCAGCGTGGGCCAGACCGTGCACGTGGCGGCGGACGCGTTCCCGGGCAAGACCTTCGAGGGCACGATCACCTCGATCGATCCGCAAGTGGACCCCTCTACCCGCAACTTCGAGGCCGAGGCGACCATCCGCAATCCCGAGCACCGCCTCTTCCCGGGCATGTTCGTGCGCACGACGATCGATGCCGGGGCGGCGCAACGGTATCTCACCCTGCCGCAGACCGCAGTCACCTATAACCCATACGGTGAGACGGTTTATCTGGTGCACAGCCCCAAAGGGCCGGGCGGGAATCCGACGGCGCAGCTCACCTTCGTGACTCTGGGGCCCTCCCGGGGCGACCAGGTGGCCGTCCTCAAGGGTCTCCAGGCCGGCGATGTCGTCGTTTCCGGCGGTCAGATGAAGATCAAGAACGGAACGCAGCTGGCGATCAACAACAGCGTCCTGCCGCACGACAACCCCAATCCGACTCCCCAAGAGCACTGAGGCCCGGCGTGAAGATTACCGACCTCTTCGTCCGGCGGCCCGTCCTCTCGGCGGTCGTCAGCCTGCTCATCCTGGTGCTCGGCCTGCGCGCCATCTTCCAGCTGCCGGTGACGCAGTTCCCGCAGACCGAGAACGGAATCATCACGGTCTCCACGACCTACTACGGTGCCGACGCGCAAACCGTGGCAGGTTTCATCACCCAGCCGCTCGAGGCCGCGATTGCCCAGGCGCAGGGAATCGACTACCTCTCCTCCGTCTCGAGCCCCGGCAGCTCCGTCATCACGGCGACGCTGCAGATGAATTACCCCTCGAGCAAGGCGCTCACGGAGATCAGCGCCCAGGTCAACGCCGTGCGCAACCAGCTGCCGCCGCAGTCGCAGCTGCCAGTCATCACGCTGCAGGCGAACCAGACCATCGACGCCATGTACCTCAACTACTCGAGCAAGGTACTGCCGGCCAACGATGTGACCGACTACCTGCTGCGAGTCGTGCAGCCGAAGCTGAATGCCATCCCTGGCGTGCAGATCGCCGAGATCCTGGGCGGACGGACCTTCGCGCTGCGCGCCTGGCTCGATCCGGAACGGATGGCGGCGCACGGCGTCACCGCGGGAGACGTCTACACGGCGCTTGCGGCCAACAACTATCTTTCCGCCGCGGGTCAGAGCAAGGGCGATATGGTCAGCATCAACCTGACCGCCTCGACGGACCCGCACTCGCTGGACGAATTCAAGCGGCTCGTGATACGCCAGGCCAACGGCGCCATCGTGCGGCTCGAGGATGTGGCCACCGTCGTCCTCGGAGCCGAGAATTATGACTTCGGTGTCTCCTACAGCGGCCTCTCGGGCGTGTTCGTCGGCATCAAGACATCGCCCACCGCGAACGTGCTCGACGTCGCTCGTAACGTCAAGGCGGCCCTGCCGGAGATCGCCGGACAACTTCCTAGCGGCATCAAACAGACGATCGCCTTCGACGCGACCACCTTCATCAGCGCTTCGATCAGCGACGTTCTGAAGACGCTCATCGAGGCGCTGCTGATCGTAACCGCGGTCATCTTCCTTTTCCTGGGCAGTCCACGGGCGGCCGCCGTGCCCGCGATTGCGATGCCGCTGTCCCTGGTCGGCGCGTTCGTCGTGATGCTGGCGCTCGGCTACTCGATCAATCTGCTGACCTTGCTCGCGCTCGTGCTGGCGATCGGGCTCGTGGTCGACGATGCGATCATCGTCGTCGAGAACATCGACAGGCACATGAAGGAAGGCGTCACGCCGTTTTCGGCCGCGATCCAGGGTGCGCGGGAGCTCGGTGGCCCGATTCTCGCGATGACCGTCGTGCTCGTGGCGGCTTACGCGCCGATTGCATTTCAGAGCGGTCTGACAGGTGCGCTGTTTACCCAGTTCGCCTTCACTCTCGTCGGCGCGATCACCGTCTCGGCCATAGTCGCGCTCACTCTGTCACCCATGATGTGCTCGCGCATCTTCAACAAGGAGATGGAGGAGGGACGATTCGCCTGCCTGGTCGATCGCTGGTTCTCGCGGCTTCGCGACGCCTACCAGCGCACGCTCGCGAGCTGGCTCGAGACCTGGCCGGTGCTCATCGTGCTCCTGGCGCTGATCCTGGTGTTGTTGCCGCCCCTTTTCTTGACCTCCGGGTCCGAGCTCGCGCCGGCGGAAGACCAGGGATTCGTCGCCTATCAGCTGATCGGGCCGCCGGATGCGACCCACACGCAGATGGAGACGTATTCCCACCAGGCTCTCGAGATTGGAGAATCGATTCCGGAGTACCGCGGGGCATTCCAGATCGTCGGCGCGCCGTCCGTGTCACAGGGCTTGGGTGGAATCCTGTTCAAGCCCTGGAGTGAGCGCAGCCGATCTGCCAGTGAGCTGCAGAGGGTTTTGGGAAGGAAGTGGGCCACTGTCGCCGGGGCGGAGATCATACCGTTCCAGTTTCCTCCTCTGCCCGGCGCCCAAGGCCTGCCTTTGCAGTTCGTGATCACCACGAGCGAGCCGATTCAGAATCTGTTCCAGGTTTCTCAGGAGGTCCTGAATCGCGCCAGGGCGAACAGCCGCATCTTCTATTTCGCGGATTCGGACCTGAAGATCGACCGGCCGCAGGAGACCATCGCGGTCGATCACGACATGGTGGCCGAGCTCGGGCTCACCCAACAGGAAGTCGCGTCGGTGCTCGGCGCGGCCATGGGCGGTGGCTATGTCAACTACTTCACCATCGCCGGGCGATCCTACAAGGTCATTCCGCAGGTGCTGCAGAAGTACCGGCTGAATCCCCACCAGGTGCTCGATCTGCACCTGCGCGCCAACAACGGCACACTGGTGAAGCTCGGCACCATCGCGCACCTCGAGCGTCAGACGGTGCCGGAGTCGATCAATCACTTCCAGCAGCTCAACTCCGCGACCATTGCCGGGGTGGTCTCTTCACAGGGCGCGGCGCTGGCGTTCCTGAGAAAGACTCTGCAGGAGGTGGCTCCCACGGGCTACACGGTTGATTACTCGGGCTCCTCGCGCCAGTACGCGCAGGGTTCCGATAGTTTCCTTTTCACCTTCGGGTTCGCGCTAATCATCGTCTATCTGTCGCTCGCCGCTCTTTTCGAGAGCTTCCGCGATCCGGTCGTGATCCTGGTGTCGGTGCCTACGGCACTTTTCGGCGCGCTGCTCGTCATCAACATTGGCGCGACGACGATCAACATCTATTCGCAGGTGGGGCTCGTCACCCTCCTGGGCCTCATCAGCAAGCACGGCATCCTGATGGTGCAGTTCGCTAACGACGAGCAGCGGGCCGGCAAGCCGAAGCGCATCGCTATCGTCGAGGCCGCGGCGGTCCGGTTGCGGCCGATCCTGATGACCACCGCGGCGATGGTGCTCGGAGTGCTGCCGCTCGTGATCGCAACGGGGGCAGGCGCGGCGGGCCGCAAGGCGATGGGCTGGGTGATTTTCGCGGGCCTTTCCATCGGCACGATCTTCACGCTGTTCATCGTGCCGACCGTTTATCTGCTGCTGGCGGCCGATCATGAAAAGGAGCGGCAGGAGCTCGCCGAGCCGGCGATGTCCGCCGCCGCCGATTAGCCTGAGCAGCTGCCAAGTGCCCCGCCGCCGCAGGGTGACGGAGGCGGCGAGCAAAAACCGCGCTTTTGCTCGCCGCCGCGCTGTGCGTCGCACGGGTGGAGATGGATGGACACCCGGGGCTTGCGCGGAGCAGGGACTGCGCAGCGCCAAAGCCCGGATCCAGCGCTTGAGCTAGAACTTCCCGTTCTGGTAGTCCTCGAACGCCTGCACCAGCTCCTCACGGGTGCTCATCACGAACGGCCCGTGCTTGGCCACGGGCTCCTCGAGCGGCCGGCCCGCGACCAGGATGGCCCGGCTGAATCCGCTATTGCGCGGCGGCTCGCGTCCTTCGAGCTCCACTGAGTCGCCGTCGGTCAATACCGCAAGCTCGTGAGCGGCCACTGTCGCGGCGGACTCTCCCGCGCCGACCCGCACCGTTCCCTCATAGACATAGAGGAATGCGGCGTGGCCCTGAGCGATGGGCTGCGTGAGCTTCGCACCCGGCTCGAGCTCAATATCGAGGTACGTCGGGTCGGTCGCAGGCTGCGCGATCGGGCCCGTGATGCCCGCCACCTGGCCGGCGATCACTTTCACGCGCGCCCCGTTGCCAAGATCCGTGGCCGGAATCTTTTCCGGTCCGAATTCCTGGTACTTTGGCGCCGTCATCTTGTCCCGCGCGGGCAGGTTGATCCAGAGCTGAAAGCCACGCATGCGGCCTTCCTGCTGCTCCGGCATCTCGGAGTGCACGATGCCGCGTCCCGCGGTCATCCACTGGACGCTGCCCGGAACGAGAATGCCCTCGTGACCGTGGTTGTCGCGATGCCGCATCCTTCCATCGAGCATGTAGGTGACGGTCTCGAAGCCCCGATGGGGATGATCCGGAAAGCCCGCGATGTAATCGCCGGGGTTATCCGTTCCGAACTCATCGAGCATCAGAAACGGATCGAGATCCGCCAGCCGCGGCTGGCCGATGACGCGCGTCAGCTTGACGCCGGCGCCGTCCGATGTCGGCATGCCGCGCACGAGCCGCGAGACGCCGCGTACTGATTGCGTATTCATTAGAGTCTCCTGGCCGCCCTGCGGCGGGATTTCGAGAACGTGAATATGGGGGCCGTTTCAAGGGGCTTGGCGGCTCATGCAGCCAGCCGGGCGGCTTCGGCGGTGGCGGCCGCAATCGATGCCTTGCGCTGATCTGCGCTGATGTTGAGGCCCTCCGCACGGACGAAGGCCACGTCGGTGATGCCGAAGAAGCCGAAAATGCCGCGCAGGTACGTCTCCTGGTGATCGAGGGAGGCTGCGGGCGACTCCGGGCCGTAGAAGCCACCGCGGGACGAGGCGACGATCACTTTCTTGCCGCCGGCCAATCCCTGGGGACCTTTCTCCGTGTAGCGGAACGTCTTGCCCGCAATGGCGAGACGGTCGATCCAAGCCTTGAGCTGCGACGACACCGAGAAGTTGTACATGGGCGCCCCGATGACCACGACGTCGGCGCCGAGGAAGTCTTCGAGTGCCTGCTGTCCTCGCGCCACGTCCTGCTGCAAGGATGCATTCTCCGCGAAAAGGCCTTTGCCGGCGGCGAGATGTGCGCCGGTCAGATGGCCGATCGGTTCCGCGCCCAGATCGTAATAGGTCACCACGGCTTCGGGGTGGGCTTCGCGCAGCCGCGCGACCACCGCGGCGCTGAGCTGGCGGCTGACGGAGCTGTCCCCAAGGATGCTGGCATCGACGTGCAGGAGTTTCATGGCAGGTCCCGGTATGTGGTTTAAGGGGGGTTGGTGGTATAAAATTGTTACCTAGGCTAATTATGTGAGTGCGACCCACGCCGAAACAAGAAGGCACACGCATGCGACCCAGTAAAGTTGGTGTAACCATGGCCAGGCACCTGCCGAGCGAGGAGTGTCCGAAGGTCAGCCAGGTGTTGGCGAGAATCGGTGAGAAATGGAGCGTTCTCATCATCATCATGTTGGCTGAGAAGACGCGCCGCTTCTCGGAGCTCAAGCGCGCGATCGGCGGAGTGTCCCAGCGCATGCTGACATTGTCGCTGCGCGGCCTCGAGCGCGACGGGCTGGTGAAGCGCACTGTGTTTCCGGTCGTGCCGCCGCGCGTCGAGTACGAGCTCACAGCTCTCGGGCGGTCATTGCACGCGCCGGTCAGTGCGCTCGGCGAGTGGGCGCGCAGTCATCTCGGCGAGATCGACACTGCCCGCGAGGCCTTCGATCGCAAGGAGGCGGAAGCGGAAAATGCTGCAAATCTGCACGAACGCAGAGGCTTTTCGCATTGAGCGCCGCTGCGGGCCGTGTCAGCCTGATGTCATGGCTGGCACGCTCCGGACGGATTAGACTCATGAGCTCCAAACCACAGGCGGAGAGCCGCATGACTCCCTCCCAGTCACACCAGCAGATCACCGTCGAAGAGTATTACACCCGGGCGCAGATCGGGCTCATCGATCCGGACGCCAGAGTGGAGCTGATCGAGGGAGAGGTCATCGACATGGCGCCGATCGGGAACCGGCATGGTTATGCCGTTGATCTGTTGAACGCGAGACTCTGTGCGCTTGCGGACGACAAAGCGATCGTGCGCGTCCAAGGCGCGCTTCGCCTCAGTAACATCACGGAGCTGCAGCCAGATGTCTCCCTACTCAAAATGCGCGCGGACCGCTACCGTGAGAGTCAGGCGTGCGGAACAGACGCTTTGCTTGTCATCGAAGTAAGCGACACAACGTTACGTAAGGATATGGAAGTCAAGACGCCACTCTATGCGCGCCATGGTGTGCCGGAAGTATGGATCGTCGATTTGCAGCAGAACCGGATCCGCTTTCTGCGCTCACCGCAGGGCGGCCAGTACCGGGACATCACCTCTGCCACCGAGCCGGGCAGCACGCCCGTGCCCGGCCTGGCTGGTGCCGAGATTGCTCTGGCTGCATTGTTTGACAGATAACTTATTGATATTAAAGGATAATGACTCATCCGCGGACAGCCGGACCTACCGCCCGGTAGCCGGTTCCTACCCCTTAAGGGGGAGCGCCGAATGGTTGAGTTTGAGCCGCTCTGACCGAATATAGGAACTGAGGCGGGAGGCCGAGCGTCAATTGAGAGAGGAGAGCGAGGTCATGCAGCAGACCAGCAAAGTCGAGCGGCCGCAGCCGCACATTGTGGACTACAGCGCCGCGAGGGCCAAGGCGATCGAGTGGCTGGGCGACCGTTATCTGCTCGCCAAGCCCATCAACCGTAAAACATCTCCCCCACCCAGCGTGCCACTATCAACCCCCGGCACGCTGGGACTCCTGCCGGCGGGGCAAACTTCCCGCCGGCCTTTTAATCACCTTCGGGTTGTAGGAGGCTCGTATGAATCGTCAAATGATTCTGTTGCGAGTGGAGCAGGGCGTCTGGGAAGGCTGGCAGTGGATGGCGCTGGATGATTTTCTGCAGCGCGTGCGACTCGATTCCTGGAAGGAGGGTGAGGAATCCATGGTCGGAATGATTCTGCCCGCAGGACCTCAAGGCAAGCTCAACTGACTCGACGTCGGAGCGGCTTCGACGGCGCCCTGGGCAGGGCGCCGCTCGAACGCGCTCGCAGGCGCAATGCGCTCGCGGCGGCGCTTGGCCCCGCGCCCCCGGCGCCGTATTCTCCGCCCTTCACCGCATGACAGAGGGCCTCGTCATGAACATCGGCTTCATCGGGCTTGGCAATATGGGCAGCGCCACCGCCGGGCGTCTGCTCGAAGCCGGACATGCCCTGCGTGTCTGGAACCGCTCGCCTGAGCCGGCACGGCGGCTCGCGGAACGCGGGGCGCAGATCGCCGCCAGCGCCGAGGAGGCGTTCCGCGGCGATGTCGTATTCTCGATGCTGAGCGATGACCAGGTCACGCGCGCACTGCTCATCGACAGCGGCCTCGTTGCACGCGCCGCTCCGGGCGCAACCCGCATTCATGTCAACATGGCCACCATCTCGGTAGCCCTCGCCGACGAGCTCGAGGAGCGCCATCGCGAGCGCGGAGTGGGTTATGTTGCCGCCCCCGTGCTCGGCCGCCCGGACGTTGCTGCCGCCGGCAAGCTGACCGTTCTGCTGGCGGGTTCGCGGCAGGCGGCCGATTCCGTAAAGCCTCTGCTCGAGGGTACCGTCGGCCAGAAGGTCTGGCGCTTCGGCGAACGGGCCTCGCAGGCGAACGTCGTCAAGCTCGCCGTCAATTTCATGCTTGCGGCGGCGATCGAGTCGATGGGTGAGGCCGCCGCGCTCGCTGCGGGCTATGGCATCGAGGCGCGCGATCTCTTCGAGCTCATCGGTCAGAGCCTCTTCCCGGGGCCGGTGTATCAGGGTTACGGACGCCTCATAGCCGACGGGCGTTTCGAGCCGGCGGGGTTCAAGGCGCGGTTGGGCCTCAAGGACGTACGTCTCGCATTGGCTGCCGCCGAAGCCGCCACGACCCCGATGCCCGTGGGCAGCGTGATCCGCGACTCCATGCTCGAGGCACTGGCGCGCGGGGAGGGCGAGAAGGAGTTCGGCGTAGTGCTCGGCCGGGCCGCCATGCGGCGTGCCGGGAAATAGAGCCCGGCACTCGAATATAATCGGCCGATGCCGCATCAGCATTTGGCCGCATGACGTCCCGCGCGACCGTTCTTCTCACCGATTACGCCTGGCCCGACGTCGCGATCGAGGCGGGGCTCATCGAGAGCGCTGGCTTTCGCCTGGTCACCGGTCCGGCCAACCCCGCCGCCGCGGAGGTGATTGCAGGCCTCGCTGCCGAGCACCGGCCGGCCGCCATCATGACGAACTGGGCGCCGGTGAGCGCAGCCGCGATTGCCGCCAGTGCCCCGCTGCGCATCGTCGCGCGTCTCGGAGTCGGGCTCGACAACATCGCGGTGGCCGAGGCCACGCGCCGTGGTGTCTGGGTGACGAACGTGCCGGACTACTGCATCGAAGAGGTGTCGGATCACGCCGTGGGGATGCTGCTGGCCTGGGCGCGCGGACTCATCCATTTCGACAGGGAAGTCAAGGCCGGGCGCTGGGAGCCCGCGAGCGCGCGGCTGCGGCGCGTGCGCGATCTGACCTGCGGCATCGTCGGCCTCGGGCGCACCGGGCGGCGTACCGCCGCGAAGCTGCACGGCTTTGGAGTGCGCGTGCTCGGGCATGCGCGCAGCGTCGGTCCAGCCAGCGACAGGATCGAGACCACGATTTTGGAGGAGCTCCTGCGCCTCTGCGACGTGGTGATCGTTCATGTTCCGCTCACCGCGGAAACACACCATCTGCTCGACCGCGAGCGGCTTGCGCTCATGAAGCCGGGTGCCTTCCTCATCAATGTGAGTCGCGGCGCAGTGATCGACACGACTGCGCTCGCCGACGCGCTCGATGCCGGACGGCTTGGAGGCGCGGCGCTGGATGTGTTGGAAGACGAGCCTCGCGTGCCGCCCGGGCTGCTGCGGCCCAATGTCATTCTCACGCCTCACATCGCTTTTTCTTCCGATGCCTCGCTGCGCGAGCTGCGTCGCAAGGCGAGCGAGGAGGTCATCCGGGTGCTGCGCGGAGAGCGGCCTCGGGAAGCACGCAACGAGCCGCAATCGCGGCCTGCGATTGGATCCAAACCAGGTGAGGTCGACCCTTGAGCTATACACCCGCTGTTCTACCCACGATGGATGTTCGAGCCGCCCGGGCTGCCCTTCGCGTGACGGCCTTGCGCGCGTTTGGCGCCGGGCTTGCCTGCCTGGCCCTGGTGCTGCTCCCGGCGGTCCGGGCGCGGGCGCGGACTGCAGCAGAGCCGCTGGATGTGCGGGTGGACGGCGGCACGGTCCGGGGCGGGGTCGAACGTGGCGTCATTGCCTTCAAAGGGATTCCGTACGCCGCGCCGCCCGTGGGCGTCCTGAGGTGGGCCCCGCCGCAACCGGTGAAGCCCTGGACCGGCGTGCGCCCGGCCCGGCATTTCGCCCCTGACTGCGAACAATTGCCCTGGCCTGGCGATGCGGCGCCGCTGCGCGTCGCTTTCAAAGAGGATTGCCTTTACATCAATGTATGGCGTCCCAGAGCGCGCTCGGCCCGCGGCCTGCCCGTCATGGTCTGGATCTATGGCGGCGGCTTCGTGGACGGAGGCACTTCACCCGCCGTGTACGATGGCACGGAGTTCGCCCGTGACGGCGTGGTGCTCGTCAGCTTCAACTATCGCCTGGGAAACTTCGGCCTGTTTGCCTTTCCCGCCCTGAGCCGGCAGTCGCCTGGCGGTCCGCTCGGCGATTACTTCTTCATGGATCAGATCGCGGCGCTGCAATGGGTGCGGCGGAACGTGGCTTCGTTCGGCGGTGACCCGCAAAACGTCACGATCTTCGGTGAATCTGCCGGTGGCATGTCGGTCAACGCTCTGCTCATGAGTCCGCTCGCGCGCGGACTGTTCGCCAGGGCGATCATCGAATCCGGAGCCGGTCGTGACAACGTCAATCCTCCGAAACCTCTTTCCGGGACGGCCGACTCCGCTGAGGCCATGGGTGTCAGGCTGGCCCGGCACCTGGGCGTGCAGGGCGATGGCCCCGAGGCCCTGGCCGAGCTGCGCGCCCTGCCGGCGGCAAAAGTGATAGACGGCCTGAACCTCGGGACCATGGATGACGACCACACCTACACCGGTAGTCTTGTCCTCGACGACAGACTCTATCCCGGCGCGCCGACGAAGATTTATGCAGCGGGAGGCGGCGCGCGAGTGCCCGTCATGATCGGCGCCAACACCGACGAGATCAGCCGCTTGAAGGCCCCGTCCTTCGCGGCTCTGTGGAGCACTTTCGGCGCCGATTCCGCGGCGGCGCGCGCCGCCTATGATCCGGATGGCAGGCGCACATTGCAGGAGGTGTGCGACACGGCCGGCGGCGATCAGTGGATGGTCGAGCCTGCTCGCGCAATCGCACGCACCCTGTCCGCGCGCGGGCAGCGCGTGTATGAATATCGCTTCGGATATGTCGCAACCTCGCTGCGCAACACGCAGCACGGCGCGGCGCATGCCTCGGAGATTCCGTTCGTGTTCGACACGGTTGTGGCGCACTATGGTAAGAAGACATCAGGCGCGGACGAAGCGATGGCGCGCGCGATGCACGCGTATTGGGTTGCCTTTGCCCGCACCGGCCGGCCCGATCCGCGCGGCGAGCCTGCCTGGCCCGAGTATCATGCGAGCACCGATCAGCTGATGAGCTTCACCGACCGCGGTCCGGTGCCGGAGGCGGACCCGTGGAAGCGCCGGCTGGACATCAGCGAGCGGGTCGCGCAGCGAGCAGGGCACTGACGGGCTCCTAACGCCGTCTGGAGCCGGCCGTCGCGGTGGACCATCCCGCCGGCGGATCGAGATGGAAAGCGTACTGCTCGAGGCAGGCGTGCAGGAATCCGGCCGCGGTGTGCCCTGCGCGGCGCAGGACGGCACGATGAGAGATCCAGACGGCGCACGCGGCACCACAGAAGAAGGCGCGATGCAGCAATCGAATCAACGTCCGCAGCGCAGCGGGCTTGCGGGCCCGCAGCTCGAGGATGAGCTCGGACTCGTAACCGATGTGCGCGAGCTCATCGGAGATCAGGGTGCGGCAAAGGACCCGCAGCCGCGGACAGCCGGTTGCAGACTCGAGTGCGTGGTAAAAGACATTGCCGATCAGCTCGGCCGTGATGAGGACGTGCAGGTAGAGCTCGAAGCCGGCGAGCCGCCGGACGCGACGGAATATCGCGTCGCTCCAGTGCCGCGACTTTGCGCGGATGCCGTGCTCGTCCATGAACTCGCGCAGCAGGCGCGCATGGCGCTGCTCCTCGCGAATGAAGAGCTCCGTGATGCGCGGCAACAGCTCGTCGTAATGGGCTGCCGCGAAGCGGCACGCCGCGCGCAGAAGGCCGCTGCCGTCGGACTGCTCGCCCAGCTGGAACGTCGCGATGGAACGGGCGATGAGCCGTCGCTCCTCCGGCCTGAGGGCGCCCAGCGAGTCCCGCGATGCGCCTCGCGGCTGCTCCGCGTGGTACTCGAAATGATTCAGCCAGACCCTGAGATTGGTGAGCATGATGAACGTCCGCGACTTCAGCCTGAAGATAGAGTCTCGGCGCCCATCCGGCAGGCGGCATGGCGGAATTGTGGCGAAATCGGGCAATAGCCCGGCTGTCGGGAACCCGACCCGGCCGCGGCGGGTCAAGCGCAGTGAATACGAATATCTACGCTGGAGGGCACATATGAGGCGTCTCGGCAGCATGGGCGCGGCCGCGTGCGTTCTCGCGCTGGGTTGCGTGTGGGCGACAGCCGGCGCGGCGGTACACGGTACGGCTCCGCATGTGGCTGCGGGTGCGGCAGCGGCCACGGCTCGCAATGCGAAGCCCGCTCTTTGGCGGACCTTCGACATGATCGTCAATCTGCAGAATCTGCCGCGTACCTACACCTGCGACCAGCTCTGGTACGAGTTTCATGGCATCGCGCTGCAACTCGGCGCGTGGCCCTACAGTGTCAACATCCTGCCGTACCATTGCAGCCCGACGCCTAACAGCACACTGAGGTCCCCCGATGTGCAGGTGGGCTTCCAGCTGCCGTTCTTCCTGCAGGGACCCGCCGCGAAATCAGCGCCGACGGAGGCAATCGAGCGGACCATCCGGCTCTCTCCCGGAGAGCCGAAGACTCTGCAGGCCTCGGACTGTCAGCTCATGCAGCAGATCAGCCAGACCTTACTGGCAACGCTCCCTGTGCGCATCGATGAGCAGCACTTCGACTGCTCGGCGCCGCCGCGGCGTGCCGGCAAATTCCATGTCACCGTGACCTTGCCGGTGGCCGTGAAGATGCCGCCCAAGCCGACTACTTAGGCGCCGGCCCCTCGCTGACCCGCACGAGATCCCGGGGACGCATCCACTTGCGGAATGCCGCCTCGATCTGCTGCGGACCCAGCTCGATGTAGCGCTGCGCGGCGATCGTCGGCTCATCGAGCGGCAGGCCGAGGTCGACCCGCCTGATGATGCCGCCCGCGATCTCATCCACGCTCGATTCCCCGAGGGGGATCTGTCTCACCAGCAGCTCTTTGACACGCAGCAGCTCCTCCTGGCCTACCGGTGTGCGCTGCATGTCGGCGATCTCACGCCGGACCATGGCGGCGGCCCTGGTGACGTTGGGCGGATCGCAGGCGTACTCCACCAGATAGGCGCCGCGGGTCCTGCCCGCCTCGAGGGTCGAGTTGACCGAGTAGACGAGCCCGCTCTCCTTGCGCAGTGCGATGCTGAGGCGCGTCGAGTAGAAGCTGCCGCCGAGCACGGCATTGCCGAGCTCCAAGGGGTAGTAGTCGGGATTGCTGCGCGTGAGCGGCAGCGTCTGGGCGAGAACCACGATGTCCTGCAGGCGGCTGGAGTCAGGTACCGCAACGACGTTCGAGCGGTTCGCGGGCACCCGCGGCAGGTCGGTCGACGGCTTCGGTCCAGTCGCTTTCCAGGAGCCGAAGTATTTCTCGACGACCGACAGCGCCTGCTGCGGCGTAACCTTCCCGATCACGACGACAGTGGTGAGGTCGGGCCGGAACGCCTCGTGGTAGTACGCTGCCACCGTCTCAGGGGTAAGCGCGCGGAGGCTGGCCGGCGTGGCGAAGCGCAGGCTCGGGTCGGTCGTCGGGAAGAGCGCCTGGCGCAGGGAATGCCGCGTCAGGAAGCCCGGACTTTCATTGCGCGCGGCGACGCTTTCGGCGAGCTGATCGCGGAGGACCGCCATGGCGCTGGCCGGCAGGTAGGGGTCGAGCTCGTTCGCGGCAAGCAGCTGTACGCCGCGATCCAGATCCTCGGGCAGGACCTGGAGGCTGAAATCGGCGCCCGCCTGCTCGCTCGCGCCGATGGCATCCAGCGCCTGCTGGAATTGCAGGCGGTGCAGCCTGTTGCTGCCAAACATGAACATGCGGTCGAGCAGATCGCTCACACCCTCTTCGCCGTGCGGCTCCTCCACGCCGGGCTCGGTGCGGATGTGCCCGTAGACACTTACAGTGTTGCTGACATCCTCAGTCTGCACGATGAGTGTCAGGCCGTTCGGCAGCCGGGTGACCACCGGATGCAGGGTCGAGGGAGGCACGCTCAGGCGGCGCAACGCGACCGCCGCCCACGTCGGGAGCTGAGTGGGCTTCGCCGCGCCGAGCGCGATCGACTCCTGGCCGCCGAAGCCGCCGCGCGAGGGCATGGGCTTGCCCGATCCGCGCGGCAACATCACGGCGGTGACGGCGTGGTCGAGGTCGAGGTATTGGCGCGCCACGCGGTTGACATCCTGGACCGTGACCCTGTCGATCTGCGCCAGCTCCTCATCGGGCGAGCTGACCTTGTAGAGCGTGAGGGCGTCCGACCAGTCGGAGGCGAAACCGGCTATGGAATTCTTCTCGAACTCGGCCGCGCGCCGCTCCTGCAGCTTTGCTGCCGCGACGAGATCGGCGGGAACGCCGTGCTTCACTACGTCGGCGAGGATGGAGCGAACGGCGCTCTCGAGCGCTTTCGGGTCCTGCCCGGCGGGGAACGCCACGGTCGCATAGGCGATACCGGCGTTCGGCAGCGGATCGAGCGAGAAGTCCGCATCCAGCGCCTTGCCCTGCGGCACGAGGCCGAAGAGCGCGAACCGGCGGCTGTCGAGGACGTCCGAGAGCACGTCGAGCGCGGCGAAATCCTTGCTGTCGAGCCCCGGTGTGCGCACCGCGATCATCGCCATGCCGTTCGGCTGATCGGTGCTCATGGTGAAGTCGGCGGCCCGCGCCGGGCCGAGGCGTACCTGCGCTTTCGCAGGAAGCTTCTTCGGCCGGATATCGCCGAAGAGGCGCTTTACCTCGAGCAGGGTGGATTGCGGATCGACATCGCCGGCGATCACCATGATGGCGTTGTTGGGCGCGTACCACGTGTCATAGAACGTGTGCAGCATCGCCGCAGTGGTGGCGTCGAACGATGGGCGCGTGCCGAGCGCATCATGGGCGTAGGGCGTGCCCGCGAACATCTGCGCGCGCATCTTCTCGTAAAGCACGTAATCCGGGTCGGAGCGGTCCTGCGCCACCTCCTGCTCGATCGCGCCGCGCTCCTGTTTCCACTGGCTCGCGGAGTCGAGTGCTCCGCTCATCCGCAGCGCCTCGATGTGCAGCGCGACATCGAGATCCTCCGCCGGCACGGTGAAGAGATACTGGGTCACGCTCTCGCGGGTGTTGGCGTTGAAGTTGCCGCCCATGACGCTGCCGATGTCGGCGAGCTGGTCCGCGGTGAGCCCCGGGCTGCCGCGAAACATCATGTGCTCCTGCGCATGCGCCATCCCCGGGAATCCTTCGGGCGCCTCATTGGAGCCCACCAGGTAATTGACCGAGGTCGCGACCACCGGCGCCAGGGGATCCCGCACCACGACCACCCGCAACCCGTTCGCCAGCGTCGTCCTGGCGACCTGCGTCCCGAGAGGATTGGCCGCCGCCGCAGCGTGAGCCCGAGGGGCCGCCAGTCCTGCGATGCAGAGAGCGAGAGCAGAGATCAAAGTTGCGCGCATGGTGCTTTCTCAAGGCCAAAGAAAAAGGAAGCCGACCCGCGTGAAAGCGGAATCGGCTTCCGGGCTCTCGATGCCGTCCGGCGGACCGGGACCAACCCGTGACGGCCCGCCGTCGGCATCAAAGATGGGACCAGTGGCGTTGCCATTGGTTCTGTCCTTCATTGGCCCGC
>Ga0134125_10000461_pt1 | contig 55069 bp, 53 predicted proteins | sample KB31751_FD_96464 | JGI IMG/M metagenome (GOLD analysis project Ga0134125, IMG submission 96464) | Terrestrial soil microbial communities with excess Nitrogen fertilizer from Kellogg Biological Station, Michigan, USA - KB3-175-1 | ecosystem: Environmental > Terrestrial > Soil > Unclassified ... | reverse complement strand
GGTGCGCGATCGAACCGGCGAATAATCGCCTGCATCTCGTCCTGTGTCGGAGCTTCCACAAACGCGAATCCTTTGGATTCCTGCGTCTCGTGGTTCCGAATCACCTTAACCGAGTCCGAAACAAGGTCTTCAGCGGACAGCCATTGCTTAATGTCGTCCGCGGTAACCCAAGTAGGCAGATTGCCTAAAAAAACGGTAAAACTCATTAATTTTGTAGCTTGAACTCCATTGCTTGGATTTTGGGAAATTGACTTACGGCAACCAAAGACAGTGTCTTCTTGCCTAATCGATACTACCAGACGAATATTGACGGTGCAATGGTTACCTCGTTTCGGGCCGGTTTCAATCCCCCGACGGCCGCTCAATAAAGACAAACGAAGGTGCACGCCTGCATGCGCCCTTGACGCGCCACGATTGCGCGGCGTGGACCCGAAATTTTACCCAGCCAGCCCCGGCACGCCACCCGCACTCTTAGCCGCCCGCACCGCCCGCAGCACCGCCATCGCCAGCGCTTCCGACGCCGCCGCACCCACCGAATCCACGCTCGCCTGCTCCTTCCCAATCGAAAGCGCAAACGTAATATCCCCGTCGGACATCGTATTTACCGGCGCAATCGTCCGCGTCACCCCAATACTCGCGAGCGCTGCCAGCTTATTCGTCTGCACCCGATCCAGCCGCGCATTCGTCGCCACTACCGCGAGCGTCGTATTGCCGCGAAATCCCGGACTCTCCACGCCCCCATGCCGCAGCGCCGCCGCCGAATCCACAAACTGCCGGCTCGCCGCCGACATCCGCGCGCCCGCCACAATCTTCCCCGTCGCGGGATCGACCACATCTCCCAGCGCATTCACCGCCACCAGCGCCCCCACCACCACGCCCGATCCCAGCGTCAGCGACGCGCTCCCGATCCCGCTCTTCATCGCGCGCGTCATCCCGAACATTTTGCCAACGGTCGCCCCGGCGCCCGCTCCCACATTGCCTTCCACCACCGCCGCGTTCGAAGCCGCTTCCACGGCCTTTTCTCCCATCTCGCGCGTCGGCCGCACATCCGCTTTCCCAATCGAGAGATCGTAGAGAATCGCGCCCGGCACAATGGGAACCCGCGCCGCGCCGGCATTGAACCCAACTCCGCGCCGCTCGAGCGCGCGACGTACCCCGCAGCTTGCCTCCAGCCCGAATGCGCTGCCGCCCGCCAGCACAATCGCATGAACATTCGGCGCCACGTGTCCCGGATCGAGCGTATCGAGTTCCACCGAACCCGTCGCCGAACCCCGCACATCCACCCCACCCGCCGCATCGCTCCCGCAAAGGATCGCCGTGCAGCCGGTCAGCGCGTGCAAATCCGTAACATGGCCCACCAGAATGCCGGGGACATCGGTCAGGCCCTTCATGGAAGCGATTGTATGCTAGCATCGGCTTGCGGGATGCTTTTCGGGCGCAGAATGCCTCAGCGACGGGCTCCCTTTTGGACGCAAGGCGGCGAAATCGACTGTGCCTGACATTCTGAAGGGTCCCATTCTGGCGATTCAGGAGTTCTATGAATTAGCCGGGCGCGCGATCCGGAACGTCGCTCGTAAACCCCACTACTTCGATGACATCCTGCTCCAGATGGAATCCATCGGCGTGGGCAGCCTCCCCATCATCCTGCTGACGGGCTTCTTCTCCGGCGCCGTGATGGCCATGCAGATGGGCGCCGGTCTCCAGGAGTACGGCCAAACCGGCCGAACCGGTCAGTTCGTCTCCATCATTCTGGTGCGCGAACTCGGTCCCGTGCTGGCCGGCGTCATGATGGCCGGACGCAACTCCTCCGGTATTGCGAGCGAACTCGGCTCCATGAAGGTAACCGAGCAGATTGATGCCATGCGGGCGCTCGGCACCGACCCGATTCAAAAGCTTGTGACGCCACGCATGATTGCGACCGCCGTAATGCTGCCGTGCCTCACGATCATTGACGATTTTGTCGGAATGGTCGGCGGCTGGCTCATGGCGTATGTGCTCTTCGCGGTTCCCACCCGCCAATACTGGTTCACCGTTTGGCACTCGCTCGTATGGAACGATGTCGCAGCGGGCCTCGTGAAGCCATTCGTTTTCTCTTTTATCGTTTCGCTGATCGGCTGCTTCTATGGATTGCGCGCCACCGGCGGTACGCAGGGCGTGGGCCGCGCCACCACGCAGGCAGTCGTGTGGGCGTCGATCTCGATTTTCTTTCTGGATCTCTTTCTCAGTAAGATTTTCATCGCGATCGGCCAGATCGGGCACTGATGCCGGAGCAAATGAAAGAGACCCTTCTGCGATTCGAAGCCGTCACCGTCAGCTTCGGCGACGTCATTGCGCTCAATAAGGTCTCCTTTGAGGTGCGTGAGGGAGAAACCCGCATCATCCTCGGCTCCGCCGGCAGCGGGAAAACCATTCTTCTCAAGACCGCCATGGGCCTGATTGCTCCCGCCGGCGGCCGCGTGTTTCTCTTTGGCGAAGACGTGACCGGCGCGGAAGAAACCCGCCTCTTCGGCATCCGCTCGCGCATCGGCATGCTCTTTCAGGAAAGCGCGTTGTTCGATTCCATGACGGTGGCCCAGAATGTCGCCTATCCGCTGCTCAACCAGAAGGCGATTTCCATCCCCCGCGATCAAATGGAACCCGCCGTGCGGAAGTCTCTGACTTTCGTGGAACTCGAACATACGATGGAAAAATACCCAAGCGAGCTTTCAGGCGGCATGCGCCGCCGCGTCGCCATCGCGCGGGCCGTCGTGACCAATCCCCCGCTGTTGCTCTACGATTCGCCCACTGCCGGCCTTGACCCCATCACGGCCCACACCATCATGTCGCTCATCATCAAGGAGCGCGACGCCAACAACACTACCGCGGTCGTCGTCACGCACCGCTATCAGGACGGGAACCTGGTGACGAACTTTCGCTACAATCCGAAGAGCGGGAACCTCGATCCCGCGGGCCCGGAGGGAACGAACACGATCTTCATGGTGATGAAGGATGGCCGCCTCATTTTTGAAGGCAGCCAGAAGGATCTTGAAGCCAGCCGGGACTCCTACGTTCTGAAATTCGTGAAGCCGCCCGAACAGGAAGCCGCCTGAGAATCTTATGCCGTCTCAACAACGAGTAGAGTGGGCGAAGCTGAAAACCGGCATTCTTGCCACGGTGGCGATGGTGATCCTCGCCGTCCTGATCTTTCTGCTGACCGGCAACACCTCGATTTTCGAGCACGAAGCGATACTGCGGACTTTTATGGCCGATTCCGCGGGTATGGCTCCCAATGCCCCGGTTCGTCTCAACGGAATTCTGGTTGGCCACATTAAGGACGTTCACCTCTCCGGCTCGCAGGACCCGAAGCGCACCGTTGAGGTCGATATGCTGATTCCCGAGCACTTTCTGGATCAGATTCCCGAAGACTCCCGGGCCGCCATCAGCGCCGCCAATCTTCTCGGTGATAAGTACATCAACATCACCCGCGGTACCCGCAAAGCCCACGTGCGGGAAGGCAGCGAAGTCGCCTCTCTCCAGACGCAGGACGTGCCGGAAATTCTCGCCCAGAGCTCCAGTCTGTTGTCGCAGTTCCAGACCATCCTTGGCCGCGTCGATGGCCTGCTCACCGTGGTCGAGAACGGCCAGGGAAACCTCGGCAAGCTCTTCAAGGACAATACGCTTTATGACCGCCTGAGCGCCACCGCGGGCGAAGTGCAGGATCTGGTCAAGGATATCCACGACTCGAACGGCACCATCAGTCATCTGCTCTACGACCCCGCGTTTTTCGACGACATCCGCCGTCCCCTTCATCGCATTGATGAAATGCTGGCTGACCTCCAGCAGCAGAAAGGCACGGCCGGTAAGCTGCTCTACAACCCCGACCTGCACGATCAGAGCGTCGCGGCCATCGGCGATGTTCGCGCCACCATCGCCGAGGCGAGAAAGATGCTCGACGATCTCAACGCCGGTAGAGGCACGGCCGGCAAGCTCCTCAAGGATGACGATGTTCACAATCAGATCGATCAGATCGTGAAAAAGATCAACATCGCGATGGATAAGATCAACGGCGGGCAGGGCACGCTTGGCCAGTTGATGTCCAATCCGGCCCTGTACGATTCGCTCAATACCACCGCGAAAGATGCAAGTGGCCTGTTGAAGGATTTCCGCGCGAATCCGAAAAAATTCATGACCATTCGGTTGGTCCTGTTCTGATCCGGCTGATCTTCAACGCCGACGATTTCGGTTTCACGCACGACGTGAATGAGGGGATTGTCGAAGCTCACCGGAATGGGGTACTCACCGCCACTACGCTGATGGCGAATGGCGACGCCTTCGATGACGCCATACGCCGCGCGCGCGAAGTGCCATCGCTCGATGTCGGCATTCATCTCGTTCTTGTCCAGGGCCGCAGCGTGCTCCACCCCGGGAAACCGTTTCCCGAAACTCTTCAGCAATTAGGAAAAGCGCTGCTGAGCGGCGAAATCCACGCCTATGATGAGGCGGCCGCGCAGGTGCGGAAAATCGTGGCGGCGGGAATTCAGCCGAGCCACCTCGATACCCACAAACACACCCACCTGTTTCCGCCCGTGCTCGACGCGGTCGCGAAAATCGCGAAGGAGTTCGACATTCCCTGGGTGCGCAGGCCGTTCGATTACGGCACCGGTCCTGTTGCCGGCCTCACCAAACAGGCGGTGGGCGCGGCGATGAAGCTGATGAGCCCGCGCTTCGCTAAGAAGCTCGCCGGATTCCGCATGACCGATCACTTCACCGGTTTTCAGTTGACCGGCACGCTGGATACCTCCGGAATAATCGAGACGCTGAAGACATTGCCGCCCGGCCTGACGGAATTCATGTGCCACCCCGGCCATTGCGGCGACGAGTTGCGCGCCGCTGCCACGCGCCTCAAAGAAACCCGCCCCGCGGAGCTCGCCGCGCTCACCTCGCCTGAAGTCCGGCGAGTGATCGGGGAGCGCGGTATCGAGCTCACCAGCTATCGCGCGCTCAATGCGAGAGCGTGAAGTTGACTTCGATTTCCGTCACCACTTCCACCGGCGCGCCATTCAGTAGCGTCGGCTGATATTTCCACTGCTGCACGGCATCGAGCGCAGCGTGTACCAGCAGCGGAGGCCCGGAGAGCACGCGCAGATTGCGAATCCTGCCATCCGCGGCGATGATTGCTTCCAGATGCACTGTGCCCTGCGAGCGCGTGGCAATGGCCATCCGCGGATACGTGGGGTGCGGACTATAGATGAGCTTTGCCGATTCCACCCCGCCGCCAACCCGCACCGGACCCGCGGGCCGCGCGGGCGTCTGTTGTACGGAAGGCTTCACGGGTGGCGGAGTCGGCGGAAGCGATACTGTCGTCGGCATCGTTGGCATTAACGCCGCGGGCTGACCCTGCCACACCATCGCTCCTTCCGCGGCAGGCACGTCAATCTGCCGCGCCTCATGCGAAGGCTGTTGCATCGCGGGATAGTAAATCTTCGGGATGTGAATCGGAGACGGCGTTGTGACAGCCACACTCCTCGGAACGGGTATCGGCCGTGTTGCCAGATTCGCCCATGTGCTGATGACGGGCGCCCTCGGAACCGGCGGAATCCGCATCACCGCCGGACGCAAAAGCGGAATCAGCAGAATTACTCCGATGATTACCACCTGCAGCGATAAAGACATCGCCACCGTCCATGGCCGCCGCGTCGCCGCCTGCGTCTGCACGAAGGTCTGTTCGAACATGTCCCCTCCTGGTCACTCAGACACCAGGGGACAAAACGAAGTTCCCCCGCGAATGACAATGGAGCACATGCGGTTGACAGTGCCGGAAGTTCAAAAGGATCTCTGCCAAATTCCCGGTGGCATCAGCCAAAACGGCGAGCCCGTGGAGATCGAATACGGCGGGCGCCTTCTCGACTGGTCAAAAGCCCGGGGTTCCGACAACAATTAAGCGTGGGACGAGGCGTCTGCCCGGCGTATTCAGCTTCAACAAAAATCTGTGTGCATCCGTGACCCAATAATTACGCCCGGGCCCCGATCTCACGCATACACCGGTCAATCCACAGCTTCGTCAGCTTCTCCTGCGCCCCATTCTGCGTGAGCCGCGTCCGCAAATTCGCGAAGTCCACCTTATCGAGCGGCTGATCCTGGTTGAAGCACGAGAACACCACCGTCTCCTCGCCCGTCACCGGATCGCGATGCGTCTGCAGACACTGCGCGCAGATTTCCTTCATCATGCACTGCATCGGCGAGTTAATCGATCCGATTGCATGGTGATCCGGCTTCAGTAATCCGGCCAGCACGCCATGCCGCGCCTGCTGCACCGCCCGCATCATGCCGTCCGACCCGATCGCCAGAATCCGGTCCACCGTATTCAGCGGAATCTCCGGTTTGCCCAGCAGCCCATTGCCATACGCCGCCATCGCTTCCACAATGTTGCCGACAAACGCCGCATCGCCTGACCGCCCCGGCGTGAATCCAGGCGCTTCGTCGCAGCACCACACCACCACATCCGCGGCCTTCTCGATCTCCTCCACCTTGTACCGGTCGATGATCTTCTTGTAGCCGGCAAAGTAAACCACGCGCGACCCCTCCGCGCGCAGCTTCTGGCCGATCGAGAACAGCACTGCGTTGCCCAGACCGCCGCCCACCAGCAGCGCGGTCTCTCGCGCCGGCGTTTCACTCGGCGTGCCCGTCGGCCCCATCAGCACCACCGGTTCGCCCTTCTTCAGCAGCACGCAAAGATCGGACGACCCGCCCATCTCGAGCACAATCGTTGAAAGCAGGCCCTTCTCGGTGTCCACCGACGCACCCGTCAGCGCCAGGCCTTCCATCCCCAGCACCGTATCTTTCGTGCGGGCCGCGAGAGATTCGAAATTCTGCAGCCGGTAGAATTGCCCCGGCTGGAACGCGCGCGCCGCAATCGGCGCCTTCACCACCACTTCCACAATGTTCGGCGTCAGCCGGATCACATCTTCCACCACCGGCCGCAGTTCGTCGTCGAGCTTCGCCGCCAGCGCATCCGCCGCGGGCTCGGAATCCTGCAATCGCGACAGCATGCGCGTCACAACCGGATACCCCTGCTTCGCGCTCGACATCGCCTTCACCACGTTGCCGGAGAACGACGGATGCAGATCGCCGAAGAAGCTGATCGACCGCCCGTCTTCCCGCACCGACATCAGCACGTACACCACACCGGGCTTGGCAATCTTCTCCGGCTTCACTTTCGCGCCGTCTTCGCCGTACGCCTGGAAATAGCGCCCGTCGAGCGTCACGTTGTGTTCGTCCTCCCGCGCCAGAACCGTGTTCGGTTGCGTGCCCGCCGCCACCAGGATGGATTTCGCCGGCAGCGTCACGGTTTCGCCGGAACGCACCAGCTTCTGCTCCACGTCGCTCCAGTGATACTTCTGGCACCGGATCGCCGTCGCCGCGCCCGCCGCATCCACTTCCACTTCTTCCGGGGTCAGGCCTTCGGCGAACCGCACGCCTTCTTCGAAAGCCTTCGCCACTTCTTCATGATTCAGCGTGTAGCTCGGCGCATCGATCAGCCGCCGCCGGTACGCCATCGTCACGCCACCCCACGAATTCAGCAGGTCGATGAACTTCGGACGCCGTCCTTCACGCGCCGCCGCCGCACGTTCCGCGCGAATCGCGCGCGCATGCGTCAGAAACTCGGCCGCGATCTCGGCCTCTTCCGGCGTCCAGTTCGCGCGAACCTTCGCTTCGCCCAGCTCGTGCACCAGCACTTCATGCCGCCGCAGGAACTTCTCCACCTGCACCACGTAATACGCCAGCGATTCGGTCGCCGTATCGATGGCCGTCAGGCCGCCGCCGATCACTACGATCGGCAGCCGGATCTGAAGATTCGCCAGCGAATCCGGCTTTGCCGCGCCCGTGAGCTGCAGCGCCATCAAAAAGTCCGAAGCCTGCCGCACGCCGCGCACCAGGCCGTTCTTCATCGGAATCACCGTCGGCCTGCCCGCGCCGGCGCAGAGTGCGATGTGATCGAACCCCAGCTCGAACGCCGAATCCACCGTCAGTGTGCCGCCGAAGCGCACGCCGCCGTACATGTGAAACTCGGTGCGCCGCTCAATCAGCAGCCGCACGATCTTCAGGAAGTTCTTGTTCCAGCGCACCGTGATGCCATACTCGGCTACGCCGCCGAACCCGGCCATCACACGCTCATCGAGCCGTTCATAAACGTCCGTGATGTCGTAAAGCGGGGCGAACGGCACGCGCCGCCCATGCGGATCCACGCCCGAAATTTCGGAAGGCAGCGGCTCGATCTTCAGGCCATCGACCGCGAACACTGTATGTCCGTCGTTCATCAGGTGATGTGAAAGCGTGAAACCCGAGGGCCCCAGCCCCACCACCAGCACCTTGCGTCCGCTCGCCTCCCGCGGATACGGCCGCGCGAAATTCAGCGGATTCCACCGCGTCAGCAGGCTGTATATTTCGAAGCCCCACGGCAGTTCCAGCACGTCTTTCAGGGTGCGCGTCTCCACCTGCGGAATATCCACCGGCTCCTGCTTCTGGAAAATGCACGACTTCATGCAGTCGTTGCAGATGCGGTGCCCCGTGCCCGCCACCATCGGATTGTCGATCGTCACCACCGCCAGCGCGCCCACGGGCACGCCGTCGCCCTTCAGCTGGTTCATCTCGGAGATTTTCTCTTCGAGCGGGCATCCCGCCAGCTTCACTCCGAACACACTCGCCTTGAACGTGCCGTCTTTTTCTTTCAGGCCGTGCGAGCAGGAATCCTTGCCCTGGTTGTGGCACTTGATGCAGTAGTTCGCCTGATCGAGCGCGCCCGTCAGATCCGTTCCCGCGTCGGTTAGCTGAAATCCTTCGCGATTGCGCCACTGCTCGGGCTTGAACTGAAGCTGCACCAGTCCGTGCGTCTCGATGGCGCTCGAAGGCACCAGATGCAGCATGTCGAGCTTATGCGGCTGCCGGAACAGCACGCCCGCGTGATGCTTCTTCTTTCCTTCCGGCGTGAGCACCGCCCACGCCGCGTAGAGCGCGGCCAGCCGCAGCGCTTCGGCATGCGCTGTCTCGTCTTCCATCCAGCGCGAAACGTGATCCGCGAAGCTGCGTTCGGTCAGCGGTTCGAGCGTGAACGCTTCGAGCTCCGCCGCCACCGCATAACCATCGATCGCCGAAGCCTTCTCCGGCGTCTGCCCCGTCAGCGCTTTCTTCTGGATGAACTTCCGCTTCACTGCATAGAGAGGCGCCAGTTCATGATGCCGAGCCTGCAGATCGTGCAGTGCCTTGTGAATGCCGAACAGCTTCCCAATGAAATCTTCGAGATGCGGCGCGACCTCGATGATCAGCTCGGAAGACTGCTTGAGCGCCAGCGATGCCGGATCCCTGCGGGCCGCCGTCAGCCGCGCGTGCAGGTCCGGCGCGGCCTCCTGAAGCTGCGAAAGAAATACGTCATCCAGACGCACAAGCGCGTCCCTACGATAAAGATCCTCGAAAGAGAACCCAAAAGACAGAGTTAGAGTGCGATGGTTGTTCACGATTCAACAGGCTGCGCGTCTGGCGGAAAGATGAGCGCTATTCCCAGTTTGACAGATGAATCGAAGCGGATTCCCGGTTCACGCGTTTTTTGGCGAACTTTGGCACTTGATCGGGCGTATTATGCGTGTGGAAGGGAAGCTGACATGGTGAAGTTCCTCCTCTGGTGCATTCTTCTGGTTCTTTGCTGGCCGCTGGCTCTGGTGGCTCTGCTGCTTTTTCCCCTGATCTGGTTGATTCTGTTGCCTTTTCGCCTGGTCGGCATCGCTGTGTTCTCCGCGTTTGCTCTCGTCATGGCCCTGTTCATGCTCCCGGCCCGTATTCTGAGGAGCCTCTAAGCCATGGCGATGCATCACTTCGTCGAAGAAATCAAAGTTCTGGCCGATGAGCTGGCCGATAAAGTCCGGGAATTGATCCGTGAAGGCAACGTCAATCGGATCATCATCCGGGACGAACAGGGTCACACCTACACGGAGATCCCGGTCACCATCGCCGCCGTCGGAGCCGTCATCGCCCCGGTCCTCGCCGCCGTCGGAACGCTGGCAGCCATGGCCGCGAAGTTCACGATAGTGGTGGAGAAGACAGCGCCTCCTCCGGCGTAACTTCGACCTTAGCCTGCCACCACGCGCCGGCAAACGTCGCCACCAGGATCATCGCCCCGCCCGCCATCGCCCGGCCACTCGGCCGTTCCCCCTGCATCATCCACGCCCAGATCGGCGTCAGCACCGTCTCGATCAGCAGAATAGTCGATGCATCAATCGCCGGCACATGCCGGATCGACCGCGTGAAACAAATGTACGCCAGGCCGATCTGAAACAGCCCCAGATAGAGCAGAACCAGGATCGACCTCACATCTGGCGCTGGACCGCGCAACGCCAGCGGCAGGCATCCCAGAAATGCAATCGCATTCCCCAGGACCACCACGGTCTCCGCCGAACTTTCTTTTGGATTGCGCTTCGCGATCCAGCGCAGTACCGCAATGGTCAGTGCCCACGCAACACCGGAGGCCAGCGCCACCACGTTACCGCCCAGCGGATCGGGCGCCGACGCGACTCTGTTTTCCGTACCCGAAAACAGCACCACCACACCGGCAATCATGCCTGCCACAACGGCTATATCCACGGCCCGCAGCTTTTCCTTCAGGAACACCGGACCGATCAGCAGCAGGTAAATCGGCGCGGTAGATTGCAGCAGGATGGTGTTCGCCGCCGTCGTCATCTTGTTCGCGAGAACGAACGTGACAACCATGGCGGCGTATACGAACCCGCCCGCAATCGTAGTCCGGTTGATATGCGCCCGTGCCCCAGGCAGCACCATCCAGAGGAAAACCGCGGCCACCACCGCCCGATAGCTGGCCACCTGCCAGCCCGTCATAGCGGCCAGCTTGATCGCGGCGCCGCCGGTTGAAAACAGCAGCGCGGCCGCCAGCAGCAGAAGCCGGTTTTTTCGAATTATGCTTAGCTCTTGCAGAACTGATCGAACGCGCTCGTCAGCAGATGCGCGATTTCCGGCGCCTCACGCGGCTCAATGTCGCGGCGATGCACCATGTAGACCGGCTTGCCATCCTTGAACAGCGCAATCGAGGGCGAAGAGGGAGGAAAATCTGAAAGGATATTGCGCAGATGCGCCACGGCGGCTTCATCCGCGCCGGCAAATACCGTCGCGGCGTGGTCCGGCTTCACCGAATGCTGGAGCGCCATTCCGATGCCGGGCCGCGCGCGTCCCGCCGCGCAACCGCAAACCGAATTGACCACCATCATCGTCGTGCCGGGCTGCGCAAGGATACGGTCGACGTCGGCGGGTGTCCTCGCCTCTTCGAGACCGTACTTCGTCAAATCCTGGCGCATCGGAATAATCAGTGGTTCGGGGTAGGGCATGCCTTTATTATCGCCTATATGCTTGAGGTGACATGAGAATTCTCGCCCTTGGGTTCGCAATCGCGATCAGCGCATTCGCGGGCGCCAGCGGTCCCGCGCCGGTCTCCGTTATTCGGGTTCCTGACGGCGGGATTCAACCCCAGGTGGAAGTGAAAGATGGTATCGTCCACATGGTCTACTTCTCCGGAGAACCCGAACACGGAGATCTGTACTATGTCCGCTCGCGCGACTACGGCAAGACGTTTTCGAAGCCGATTCGCGTGAACAAGCCGGGCGGCGCGATAGCCGTGGGCGCCATTCGAGGCGCGCAGCTTGCAATTGGCCGCAATGGACGTGCGCACGTCGCATGGAAGCGGAACCGCGTTCCGGCAAAGAACCTCCCATGCTGTACGCGCGCCTGAACGATGCAGGCACCGCATTCGAGCCCGGGCGCAATCTCATCACGTCCGCGTGGGGTCTCAACGGCGGCGGCGCAATCGCCGCGGATGCGCAGGGTAACGTCTACGTTTTTTGGCACGCACCAATGCCCGGTGTCTCCGCCAACGAAGCCAATCGGCGCGTCTGGCTGGCTAAATCGTCAGATGACGGCAAGACCTTCGAGAAGGAAACCGTGATCTACCAGCCGGAAACCGGCGTCTGTGGTTGCTGCGGCATGCACGCCTTCGCGGGTACGGACGGCGCTCCGCGTCCTGTTCCGCTCCGCCTTCGAAACCGTGCATCGCGATATGTACCTGCTGACTTCGGTCGACCGCGGCCGCACCTTCCACGGCGAAAACGTCTCGAAGTGGAATATCGGAGCCTGCGTCATGAGCTCCGAAGCCTTCGCGCAGCAGAAAGACATCACACTCGCGGCGTGGGAAACCGAGAAGCAGGTCTATTTCGGCAAGATCAATGGCAACACCGTGCCCCAGTCCATCGGGGCGCCCGGCAAAGGCGAAAACCGCAAATACCCCGCGCTGGCCATGAATTCCAAAGGCGAAACCCTTCTCGCCTGGACCGAAGGCACCGCCCGGAAAAAAGGCGGAACCCTCGCCTGGCAGCTCTATAACTCGAACCTGCAACCGGAAGGCGCAACCGGCAAAGCCGACGGATCCCCCGTCTGGAGCTTCCCCGCCGTCTTCGCCCGCCCTGACGGCACCTTTGCGGGGTCTACTAAGCGCCCCAGGGCGTGGCCAGCGTCGCCGGCCGTCCCTCGACTCCAACCAGCGTTCCTGGCTTTGCGATCTGCGACCGCACGATCGCCAGACCGTAGACCTTCCCATCCATGACCGCCGCTGATGTCACATCGCCGTCTTCCTTGCCGCCGTACACGATCTTCGCGCCCGCGGCCGGAGCGGTGTCGGCATCTCCCGTGAAGCCCATAATCAGCCGGTTCACATGCCCGCGCGACCGCACGCGCTCCACGATCTCCTGCCCCAGATAGCAGCCCTTCTGGAAATGCACCGCGGCCTTCATCTGCTGCGTTTCCTGCGGCAGCGTGCGGTCCGTAATGTCTCGTCCGTAGCGCGGCTTGAAGTGCATGATCCGCGCCGCCTCGGCGTCTTCCATCGTCGCCGCGGGCAGCCCCCCGGGCGCTGCCGTTCCGTAGAGCCGATATCCCCGCTCGCCCGTAAACGAGATCGCCGGGGCATCCGCGTCGGCCTTCGGGCCCTCGATCCCAAAGCATGGCATCTGATCGGTCACATCTTCGAGCGTCACGTCATCGGCAATGATGAAGTGGTCCAGGTGTTCAAACAACGACTGCCGTACCGCAGGCTCCACGTCCAGCAGAAAATGATCCTCGAAGCAGAGGACGTACGCGTCCGCCTGAATCTGCCCCTGTGCATTGAGAAAAAACGTGTACTGCGAGTCGCCCGGCTTCATCCCCTCCACGTGATTCGTCGACATCGCATGCAGCAGCCGCGCCCGATCCTCGCCCGTCACCCGAATCCGGCCGCGGCTCGAAAGATCGATCACAGCCGCCGATTCGGTGAGCGCCTTCAACCCCGGTGTCATCGCGCTACACCCACCGGAACGCCGCCGAAATGATGAGAATCAAAACCCCGCTCACCACAACGCCGGTTAGTTGCCGCGAACGCTTCGCATTATCCGGCTTCGCCGCAATCCCCCAGACCGCGAACACATGCAGCGCCAGCAGCATCTTGATGCCGAACAGCATATGGAACGTCGGCGTCTTCACCGGCCGGTGGATGAAGTTATAAATCCCGGAAATCAACACGCCGGCAATCGCCGCGAACACCCACGGACGCCACGCCATCGCCGCTGCATTCTCCACCCTGGTCCGCGCCACCGGGTCCAGCGACTGCACGCCGGGCAGCGAAGCAAACCGCCAGGCGATTGCGCCCCCTACCAGCACCACGGCGCAGATGATATGCAGCGCCAACATGAAAAGGCTGAGATAGTCCATTGGTTACTTCTCATTCTAGATGCCGTGCGCGATCATCAGACTGTATGATCCACGAGATTCTTCCCGTCGGCGTGCTCGGCTGCAACTGCTCGATCCTGGGGGATCCCGCCACGCGCGAAGCCATGGTCATCGATCCCGGCGACGATATCGATCAGATCACCGCGATCCTCGACCGCCATCAACTCACCGTGAAAATGATCGTGATCACCCACGCCCACATCGACCACATCGGCGGCGCTCAAAAGCTGCGAACTCTCACCGGCGCGCCCGTCTACATGAACGAGAACGATTCCTTCCTCGCCGATAACCTGGCCATGCAGGCCGGCTGGCTCGGTATCAAAACTCCGCAAAATCCCGGCATCGATTCCCCCGCGCGCGAAGGTGACGTCCTCCGCGCCGGCGGTATCGAAGCCCAGGTGATCCACACGCCAGGCCACACGCCGGGCAGCATCTCGCTTTTCATCCCCGCCGAAAACAAGCTGATCGCGGGCGATACCCTGTTCAAAGGCAGCATCGGCCGAACCGATCTTCCCGGCGGCGATTTCCGCACCATCATGCTGTCCATCCGCGACAAGCTCTACACGCTGCCCGAAACGACCATCGTGATTCCCGGCCACGGCGAGCCGACCGACATCGGCACCGAAAAGCGCTCTAATCCTTTTGTGAAGGTTTGAGTTCCTGCGCCACGTCGCCAATCAGCTCTTTCGCATCCGTGATCAGCTTCGAAATGAGCTGAATATCCATCGCGGGCTTGCCGGGCTGCCGCGCGCTCTGGCAGTAAACGCCGTGCTGCCCCACCAGTACCAGCGCATCGGTCAGCACGTCGAGAGTCACCGCCAGCCGGCCGCGTGGCACGCCCATCATGAATTCGTGCTTTTCCAGCTCTTCGCGCCGCTCGAGATAAACATTCATCAACCTCTATTCTAGGAATAATGGCAACTCCCTCCTGGCCTGTCTCCGGCGCGCGCGAGCGCGAACTGCTGGAGGAGGTGCTGAAGAGCTCCAACTGGGGCGGCTACCATCCCTTCGTCGCACAGTTCGAGCAGCAGTTCGCTTCCTTCCAGCAATGCCGCTTCGGATTGAGCGCGTGCAATGGCACCGTGACGCTCGAGGCCGCGCTCGAAGCCCTCGGTATCGGCGAAGGCGATGAGGTTATCGTCCCCGCCATTTCGTTCATCTCGACCGCCACCGCCGTCTCCCGCGTGCGCGCCACCCCTGTTTTCGTCGATATTGAGCCTGACACGTTTAGCATCGATGCCGGCCGCATCCGCGAGGCCATCACGAAGAAGACGCGCGCCATCATCCCCGTCCACTTCGGCGGTCCGATGGCCAACATGGATGCCATCATGGCTGTCTCCACCGCGAACGGACTTCCCGTTTTCGAAGACGCGGCGCACGCCCACGGCTCGGAATGGAACGGCGTGCGCGCCGGCAGCATCGGCGTCATCAGCTCCTTCAGTTTTCAGAACGGCAAGGTCATGACCGCGGGCGAAGGCGGGATCCTGCTTTCGAACGATCAGGCCATCATTGACCGCGCCCACGAAATTCTCGACCAGGGCCGCCGCAAAGGCGAGGGCTGGTTCTTCCACTACACGCTGGGTACAAATTTCCGGATCACCGCCTGGCAATCCGCCGTCCTCATCGCGCAGCTCGAACGCCTGCCCGAACAGAACGCCCGCCGCGCCCGCAACGTCAAGCTGATTCGCGAAAGCCTGGCCGATGTCCCTGGACTGCACTTCCAGCGCGTGCCCGACGCCGCTCGCGTCCACACAAACTATCTGTTGTTGGGCCGCGTAGACAACGGACGCCGCGACGCGTTTCACCAGGCGCTCACCGGCGCAGGTTTCCCCTGCACGCCGTTTTATCCGCACACACTGTATGAGAATCCGCTCTACCGGGATCGCACGAACTGCCGCGTGATGCCGTGCCCGCAGGCCGAGGCCCGCGTTAAAGACGCCTTCTGGATTCCGCACCGCGCGCTGCTCGGCAGCGAGGGAGATTCCCTGCAACTGGCCGCGGCGATCCGAAGCGCGGCAACACCTTAGTGGGCGATGAGCTCGTCCTTTTCGACCTTGCCATCGCGGACGTGCACGACGCGATGCGCGTGCATCGCAATATCGGCTTCGTGGGTCACCAGCACGATCGTGTTGCCTTCCTGATAGAGCCGCTCGAACAGCGCCATGATTTCATTGCCGGTCGCTGTGTCGAGATTTCCGGTCGGTTCGTCCGCCAGAATGATCGATGGCTTGTTCACCAGCGCACGCGCAATCGCGACACGCTGCCGCTGGCCCCCGGAAAGCTCATTCGGCTTGTGCATCATGCGCTTTTCAAGATCCACCGCGGCCAGCGCCTTCTTCGCCCGTTCGATGCGCTCGGAGGGTGGGGTGCCGTTATAGATCATCGGCAGCTCCACGTTGTGGAGTGACGTCGCGCGCGGCAGCAGATTGAAGGTCTGGAATACGAAACCGATTTCCTTATTCCGGATCTGCGCCAGCTCATCGTCTTCCATTTCGCTGACCAGGCGCCCGTTAATGAAGTACTCGCCCTTCGACGGCGAATCCAGGCATCCGATCAGATTCATCAACGTCGACTTGCCGGAGCCCGAGGGCCCCATCAGCGCCACATATTCGCCGCGCCGGATTTCAAGGTCGATCCCCGCCACCGCGTTGATGATCTGATCGCCCATCTCATACGTCTTCCAGAGATCGTACGTCCGGATGACGATGCCTTCGCGCTTGAGCCGTTCGCCTTTTTCCGTTGCGCTCTCGAGAACCGCCTGTGCCATTCGCCCGCCTTCCCTGTTCGCTTATGACTTCTTCTTGCCCGGAGGCGTATTGTCAATCTTGATCTGCGCCCCGTTTTTGATTGTACGGATCGTCTGATAGCTGCCAGTGACAATCTGATCGCCGGGATTGAGCCCGCTCACCACTTCGATTTCGGTCGCGCCCGTGATGCCGGTCTGCACCTTGCGGAACTCAGCCTTCTGGCCATTCACTATGAAGGCGCCCGTGTATTCCTCTTTGTTGGCCTTCACGGTAGCCGGATCGGGATTGACCGGCTTCTGATTATCCGGAATCAGGTCGCCCTTCGTGCGCGTGGTCAGCGCCTGGATCGGGATAGCCGTCGCGTTCCTGCGGGTTGCCGTCGTGATCTTCGCCGAGCATGAAAGGCCGGGGCGAATCTCATCCGGCGGATTATCCATCGCCACCACGACCTTGAAGTCTTTCGCTTCCTGGCTCGACGTGTTGCTGGTGGATGCCGCCAGCCCGGTGGAACGAAGAATTGCCGTGTTGCCAATGTCGGTCACATGGCCGCTGAACGTTTTGTTCGTAATCGCATCGACCGTGATCTCCGCCGACTGGCCGACCTTGATGTTAACGATGTCGCTTTCATCGACCATGACTTCGGCAGTGACCACCGACATATCCGCGATCGTCATGATCGTGCTGGCCGCCGAATTCTGAACGCCCGGAACCACGGTCTCACCCACGCGTACAGGTAAATACGTGACAAGTCCGTCGATCGGTGCAATCGTATCGTGTTTTTTCAGAATGTCGGTCGTGCGGTTCAGCCCGGCCTGTGACTGCGCAACTTTCTTCTGCGCGCTCATGTATTGCGCGTTGAGCTGGGCCGCCTGCGCCTTCGCCTGCGTGATGCGTGCCTCGTCTTCCGAGATGGCTGCTTTCTGACCGTTGTAGGCCGCCACCCGCTGGTCGTAGTCGGATTTCGGAATCAGGCCGGCTTTATAGAGGTCTTCGCCGCGCTTAAAGTCCGCCTCGTAGCGCGTGAGGTCGGCTTTCGTGCGGTTCAGCGTCGCCTGCAGGGTCGTAATGTTGTCCTGTCCGGCCTTGATCCCTTCCTCAGCGGCGTTCGCATCGGCCTCGGCGGAACTGAGCGCCGCCTGCTGCGCCACCACGTCGGCGGCGGATTGGGCGCTGTCCACTTTAGCCAGCAATTGGCCTTTGTGGACGTGATCGCCTTCCTTCACATAGATGTCGGTAATCTGCCCCTGATACTGCGCGCCGATGTTGATGTAGGTTTTCGGATTGATTGTGCCGGATGCCGTCACGACGCTGGCGAGATCTTCCTGGATCACTTTGCCGGTCTGGACAGTCACGATATCGCGTTGCGAATACCGGATGCTCGCAAACACGCCACCCGCGATCACGGCGACGCCGACAATTCCGATCAAAACCTTCCATTTACCTTGCACGATGTGGGGTACTCCGTTGTTGAAACCGGCGCGGATCAACTCCCGCCGGATCAGATAGTTTGGCTACGATCCAATCGGAATAGACGTGGCTGCAGACCCATTTGTTCAGTTTTTATGGATCGATGATAACATGCCGCGCACAAATTAGCGTGCAAGTAATTGAAAATAAAAGACTTTCACTTCCACTTCAAGCTCACCGGCGTGGTGTTCCGGCAGTTCGAAAAACCGCCCGCTCCCAGGTCCGTACAGGCCGCTTCGGTTGCGATGCGCTGCGCTTCCTCTTTCGTGGGAGCGCCGCCGTTCCGGCAGACGGTGCCGCCGTTGAATGATATGCAAACCTCGCAGTGGTATTTCGATTCGCCGGAGGTCGTGAGCAGCATCGCCACGATGAATCCCACGATGAATATCAGCCCCGCAACCACCGGCCACTTTTTTCTGGATTTCGCCATCTCACGCGTTCAAAAAGAAATTTCCCATCTTGCGGAATTTCTCGTACCTGCTCTCGATCAGCTCATCCGGCCCGCGCTTGCTGAGCTCGCCGAGCGTGGCCACCAGACGTTCACGCAATAGCCGCGCAGACGTGTCGTAATCCTCATGGGCGCCACCCGGCGGCTCGGGGATCACGTCATCCACCAGGCCGAGCTTCACCATATCGCCCGCGGTCATTTTCAGGGCGGCAGCCGCCAGTTCCGCTTTCGCCGCATCGCGCCAGACGATGGCGGCACAGCTCTCGGGCGAAATCACGCTGTAGACCGCGTTCTCCAGCATGAATACGTAATTCCCCACTCCCAGCGCCAGAGCGCCGCCGCTCCCGCCTTCGCCTATACAAACCGAAATCACCGGCACCGGCAGCCTCGCCATTTCGCGCAGATTGCGGGCAATGGCTTCCGCCTGACCGCGCTCCTCCGCGTCGATCCCGGTGTAAGCGCCGGGTGTGTCCATAAGGGTAATGATCGGACGGTTGAATTTGGCGGCCAGTTGCATGGCCCGCAGAGCCTTCCGGTAACCTTCCGGCTTCGGCATTCCGAAATTCCGATGCAGTTTTTGCCGCGTGTCCCGGCCCTTCTGTTCCCCTATCAGCATGACGGGCGGACCGGCAGCGTCGCCGAGACGGCCGAACCCACAGACGATCGCCGGGTCGTCGCCGAAAAGGCGGTCGCCATGGATTTCCTGAAAATCCGTGAGGATGCGCTCGATGTAGTCGAGAGTGTGCGGCCGTTTGGGGTGCCTGGCATTCTGCACCCGCTGCCACGCGGTCCCCTGCTGCGTGTTTTGGCCGGCTTCCGGCTCGGATGGCATTCCCTATCACTATACTGGACCGAAAGAGTTCCGCCACGATGATCAGTCCGAAGGATCGCCGCTTATTCGTGCTGCTGGGCACCTTGCTTTCCCTCAACCTTGCTTTGGTTGCGATTGACGGGCATCCATCTGTTTTCAGCCCTGGGGGCCTCTTTCCGCTGGGCCGCCATCGCCGGCACGGCCAGCGAGATCCGCCCCGTTGCTGCGTGGCTTCATATTTGCCTTCTGCTCATGCTGGCTCCGGCAGTCGTATTGACTCAGCATGTGGAACCGCCTTATCTGACTCCGGTGGAGTGGCTCCTTCCGCTCGCAGCCGGCCCCTCCGTCATCTCACGGAAAAGGAGCGGCGGTCCAGAGTCTGCTCCGGTACCTGCAGGTTGTAAAGACAGACATGATCGAACGCCCACAGGTTGTTCACCGTGATTCCCATGCCGGCCGCGAGTCCCAGTTCCCGAACCCAGGGGCAGGCCGAGCCGAAGACCGGTACCAGGTAGCGCAGCCGGTCACGTGGCCAGCCGAAGCCAGGGAAAAGCTCGGCGGCCTCGCGGGCCAGATTCAGATTCCGCAGCCCTGAGCCAAAAGCCAGCGCTTCGATCTTCATTCGGTCCAGGCCGCTCGATGGTTGGTTCTTCCATTCGAGCGGAAGGTTGACGGCGTAGTTCAGGCGTCCGCCGACGCCCGCGCCGGGCACGACCGACGGGTAATTCACGTCGTACGGCCACAGCACTTCGCAAAGCACCGACGGATAAGCGGACCGGATGTCAGCCACAAGCGCCGCCACATGATCGCGGAGCCGATTGCGGAGGAACTCCGTGTCGGCGCCGCTGTTCACCGCGGGGTCATCATCCTGCGCGGTGAAAACGTGCAGCGATCGTCCGAGCGCCGTGAGCGCCGCCTCAGTGGTTTCCGCGTCGTAATAGCCCATTCCGCCCCCGGTCTTCGCCAGATACCACCAGAGAAATTCGCCGAACTGCACGTAAGGCGTGAGCCCCGCGGCCACCTGCAATCCTGCAATGGCGCGATAGACGGTCTTCTGATACGCGATCACGCTCGCCGATCCCACGGCGCACTGGGTGGAGAAAAGTGAGCCAAAACCGGTGGCGGTGGAGACGTCTGTTCCGTCGGGAAACTTCGCGGCGTAGCCGGCGGGCGGATTGACGAGTTCGAGCGAACAGGAGGTCGCCACCTCGCGTGAGCGCGTGGCGCATTGGGCGTAATAATCGGCGTGCCAGTCGCGGATGGCGCGATTGAGCGGCGAAGTCGCGGTATCGTCGATGACCCAGGTTCCCGCCACACCGGCCGTTGGTCCGCTGGTGATCGTGGCTGTTCCGGACGCGGACGAAGTCGAAACCAACAGCGTGATGTCGTATGCGGCGGCGGTGGAGCGGCCGGTGATGGTCAGAACGCCGCCCGCCGCCGACGCCCGGATGCCGGTGAAAGAACTGTTGATGGAAGCCGCGAAGTGCAGTGCGATGGTATCCGGCGTGTCGGCGGGAAAAACAGACTTCGAAACCAAGGTTCCGTTCAGCGTAACGGAAATGCTGTCGCCATCGGCGAAGCCGCTGCTGAATGTGATCTGCGCGATGGGGAACGAAGCGCCCGCTTGTTTTCGTTCGTTCCACCAGAACACCCCCAGGTACTCGTTCATTGGCCCCGCGTAGCCGAGCTGATCCATGATCCACATCACGCGTGCGGGCGGCAGTTTGTACGAGTGATCGGTATCGAAATCGAGCGCCGGAGAAATTCCGGGTCGGGGTGGCAACGCCGCGGGCACATCGGAGGCAACCACGGCTTCGAGAAAGTTGAAATAAAGGTATCCGGCCGTGGCGGGCCGCAGGCGTACGGTGTGCCGCCCGGCCGGAATTCCGGTTCGCGCGCGCCGCCGCGTGATCACCGCCGAAGCGGATGAAAGCTGGCAAGCCAGGGTCGATTCGGTGTCGCCATCCACGCTGACGAATGCATTGGCGCGGTCCGAATAGAGCGAGGTTCCGACCCAGAGATCATGCGCGAACCGGCAGGTATAGGTGATGGTGACGGAGGCGCCGGCCGAACTCGTAACAGCAGCGAAGTACTTCGAATAGAACCCGGACTCGCGGCTCCACGCCCCGGTATAGGCGCACGCTCCGTCGCTCTGCTCGATGCGAACACTACCTGGGCCCGCGACCTTCAATTCGCGGACGGCATCGGGGCCGGTCAGGCTCCAGTTCGAAAACACGGCGCTCCACTCCGTGGCCGTGAAAGCCCCGTTGACGAGTGCAGGGGCGAACGTCAGCCAGCACTGGCGAAGATGGTCAATGCCGAGCGCGGAGAAATCGAGCGTGCAGGTCCAGGCGACGTCCGAACTTCCGCCGGAGAGCGTATAGTGGCCGTTATCGAAGCGAAGCGTACCGGTTTTCGACAGCGAATAGAGTTCGATCAGATTGCCGTCGCGGCCGCCACGCGGCGCCACCCAAAGAATATTCGAGCCGGATGCCGCCGGTGCGGTCAGTGTCAGGCTGGTGGGTGTATCCACGCCTGCGATTGTGCACATTGCGCCGCCCAGGATGATCGGCGAACCCGCCGTCAGGCCGGAGAAGACCGTCGATCCCGCGGCTACCGTAACGGATGTGCCGCTCACGGCCGCCAGTCCATATCGCGCGGCGGTCAGTGTAATCGCCGGTCCGCTCGTGGATGCCATGAGCGCATGCGTGGTGTTGGCGGCGATCCAGTTCATGGCATTCACCTGCGCCGCTACCTGCGCCGCCACGAAATCGGGCGACGTGTATTTCATCGTCGTGGCCGCGTTGCCGTCGCTCGCACTGACCGGAAACGCGACGCCGTCATGCGCCGCCCGCACTGTCAGCAGCACGGTGTTGGCTGCGCTGGACGCCGTGACATAGGGATCGCCCGCGAGTGCCGCCGCGAGGGCATCCGCCTGGGCGGAACTGCTCTCGCCCACGGGGTTCGCTTCCGTGTGCGAGTAGACCGTACCATTCACGGTGATGGAGTGGACCGTGCCGGTGCCGCCGGCGAAGAACGAGAATTCGACCGAAGTGTTGCCGGCAGGAACGATATAGTCAAACGCGAGGTTTTGATACCAGAGCGTGGCGCGATCAAACGGCTGCACGCTGCCGCCAGTGAGCAGCGTACAGGTGACGGATGCCGCGGGGAAAGACGAATCAGCCAGCATTGCGTTGTCCCATAGCCGCACCTGCGCAGTTGTTCCGTCCTCGCGGATGCAATCGAGCGTGGCCCAGTCGATCCAGTTGAATTTGGGGGAATCGATCGGCTGCACAGCGTCGCTGTAACGCAGATCGAAGCGCAGCGTGAGTCCGGTGAGATCGAAATCCGGCAGGTACTTGATTCGTGGATGTTCGAAATAATTATCGGCGTCATAGAGCACGGCGACTGCGAAATCGGCGGGGTCGCGAAACGTGCCGCTGACGGTGAACCCGTCCGGCGATGCGGAATGCACCGCCGCGGCGGCGGCAAAGCTGTCAAAACCACGCAGATAAATCGTGCGGTCAGGTTGAAATTTCCAAATTGTCTCGGACAAAGCGGGGCATGAACCTCCGGCATGATTCTGCCATCGGGCTCCTCGGAACCCGCGCAAGTCATTCGAAGAAACGAACCCACTTTTGTCGCGAAATTATTGAAAACAAGCGGTCTGGTACTTGTGAAAAATTCCCGAAAAAAGTTGTTACCCGGCTTGGAGGCGGCAGCGGAACGGTTTCCGAAGCATCTGCAGAGATGACGAACTCCTTCGGATCGAGCCCGCGCTCCCCGGAAATCCGCGCTGCCTCGACTCACCCGCGCGCCGAACTCATCCCGCCACAACTCTGCTGATTTCCCGAGCCGCGCGCCGAAGACCCCGCCCTATCCTGCATGGTCTGTTAGTTACCACGGCCATGATAAATCCTCGCCATGAAAATTCGGGTGCGCTTATCGCGGTTTGCCGATTCTGCACGCGAATGCAGTTGCCGGCTGAGTTTTACCGCAGCATATTCGCATTCGCCTGGGAAATCAGGCCATGAATGCGTTGTGGCGAGTCAATCGTGTGTGCCCGTTCACAACGGAACCATTCGTGTTAGCTCGTTCTCCCATAGCCATGCCCACTAAAGACCAGCCTTTCCTCACTGACGTGAAAGAACTGCGTACGCGCGCCCGCGCTTCCATCAAGGACGGTCCCGTGACGTCCACTTATCAGGGAGACGTCAAGCAGGCGATTGAGATTTTGCAAGCCGTTCTCGCTACCGAGATTGTCTGCGTTCTGCGTTACACCATGAACGCCGTCGCCGCTCAGGGCATCTCGAGCGACGCCGTGAAAGACGAATTCGACCAGCATGCGAAAGAAGAGCAGGGCCACATGCGGATAGTGGCCGAGCGCATCAATCAGCTCGGTGGCACGCCCGACTTCAACCCGGAAAGCCTGACTTCACGCTCGGCGTCGCAATACACCGTGGGCGGCAACCTGATCGAGATGATCAAGGAAAACCTGATTGCGGAGCGCATCGCGTGCGACCACTATCGGGAGCTCATTCGCTATTTCGCCGATAAGGATCCAACCACGCGCGTCATGCTGGAAGGGATTCTGACCAACGAGGAAGAGCATGCCAATGATATGCACGATCTCCTCGTGTCTCACGAAGGCAAGCCAATGTTACCGAACAATTGAGAAGGAGCGGACCGTGATCCGAAAGATCGCCGGCGGCAAATACCGCCTCTATTCGAAAAAGAAAACGGCCGCCGGGAAGCGAAGGAACCTCGGCACCTTCGATTCCCGCGAGGCCGCTGAAAAGCACGAACGGGAAGTGCAGTACTTCAAGCGTCACTGACCGTCACTCCGCCGGCTCGGCGCGCTGGCGCAGATCCTGGGTGAACATCAGGACGATTTTGCCTTCCCATTTCACTTCCACCAGCTTGTTTCCATCGAGCGGTCCGTTCTGAAGCTCCACCATGGCGCCGACGTGTATCGTATAGGCCACGCCCCGCCCGGTGTCATCGGACATCGCAATCGTTGGTTCAACAATCCGGTACTTTCTGATCGGCATACAATCCACCTCTCTGTGAATAGCGGCAACCCGCGGTGATTTCGCGGATGCCTGTACGCTCCTCAGCCGCTTCTCCCCGGAGCACCGGGAGAAGCGGGCGACTACCTGCTCTCCGTATTGCAAATCAGCCGCCAACCTGTAACGCCCCGCAATCGAGTTATTTAGGAAGAAAAGTTTTCCGGCGCTACGGCAGTTTGTTCGTGCAGCCCTCGGGACCTTTCGAGCCGGCGTTACTTTAGGGTTCGCTACAATGGTGTTTTGCCGAAGGTCACCTTTCTTCCCGCCAACGAAACGTTCGAGTTCGAGTCCGGTAAGCTGCCGTATAAGAACCACGGCAAGCCGGAATCGCTGCTCGACGTGGCGATGAATAACAATTTTCATCTGGAGCACGCCTGCGGCGGAAGCTGTGCCTGCACCACCTGTCACGTCGTCGTGAAAGAGGGCGTGGACAATCTCTCCCCGATGGACGACGATGAGTTCGACCGCGTCGAACAGGCTTCCGATTTTCAGCTCAATTCCAGGCTGGGATGCCAGGCGGTGGTCACGGGCGATGTTACGGTCTATATTCCCGATTGGAACCGCAACTACGTCAGCGAAAAGCACTGACCGGTTTCACGGCAGCGCGGTGCTACGGCAGCGCGAACGCCACGTAAATTCCGCCTGAGGGACCGCTGCGTCCCGCTTTGCCGCCGGTGGCGTAAATCACCACATACTGCTTGCCGTTCACTTCGTAGGTGATCGGCGTGGCGTTGCCGGACATTGGCAGCGTCGTCTCCCACAGCAGCTTGCCGGTGCGCTTGTCGAAAGCCCGGAATTTACGATCGAAGTTGGTGGCGCCGATGAAGACCAGGCCGCCGGCGGTCACGATGGGGCCGCCGTAGTTCTCGGAACCCGTGTTCTTCATTCCTTTGGCCGCAAGCTCGGGATATTCACCCAGCGGAATCTTCCACGCATATTCGCCGGTGTTGAGATTGATCGCGTTGAGCGTGCCCCACGGCGGTGCGACGGCGGGATAACCATCAGGATCGAGCCACTTGTGATAGCCGTTGAAGCGATACGCGTTGTTGATGCGCGGGTCAGCCGGCGGCCCGGCGCTCGCGAGTTCCTTGTCTTCACCCTGAAGGACGTATTGCGCGATCGCCGTCATGTCGGCGGCGGTGAGTCCGGGGAAAGACGGCATCCGTCCGCCGCCCTGGCGAATCATGGCGGTCACCTGCTGTTCGGTGCGCTTACCCCGCAGATCGATCAGCGAGGGGAACTGGGGCGGCTGACCGGTAAGATCGTCGCGATGGCAGGCCGCGCAGTTCGAGACGTAGAGCCGCCTCGCTGTGGTGGTCGTGGGGCCGCGGCCCGCGCGGGGCGGAGGCGCGGGGCTCAGGCTGGACGTCCAGGCGAGATCGTTCGCATTGACATAGTAGAGCCCGGTTTCGGGATCGAACGCCGAGCCGCCCCATTCGGCGCCGCCATCGAAGCCGGGGAACACGACGGTTTCTTTGCCGATCGCGAGTGGTACGAATTGCCCGGCGCTCTGGAAAGTCGCGAACTGTTGCGCGGCCCACTGATGCGCTTCCGGGGTGCGATTGGTGAGCAGATCGGCGGTAAGGAGCTGCCGTGCGAATGGCGCCGGCTTTGTGGGAAGCGATTGCGTCTCTGAGGCCACTTCACCGGGCACGTTGCTCGCCGGGTATTTTTTGGTTTCGAGCGGGAACAGCGGCTGGCCGGTCACCCGGTCGAACAGATAGAGCCAGCCCTGCTTCGATGCCTGCGCGACCGCGTCGATGGTCTTGCCGCTGCGTTTCACCTTCACCAGCGTGGGCGGCGAGGGGAAATCGCGGTCCCATATATCGTGGTGCACGGCCTGAAAATGCCAGAGCCTCTCCCCGGTATCGGCCTTCAGAGCGAGCAGCGAGTTAGCGAAGAGGTTGTCGCCTGGGCGGTCCGCGCCGTAGAAATCGCTGGCCGCGGAGCCGGTCGGAATGTAGACAATGCCGCGCGCGGTATCCACCGCCATGCCGGGCCAGCTGTTGGCCGCGCCGCTGTATTGCCACGCATCTTTCGGCCATGTGTCATAGCCAAATTCGCCGGGATGCGGGATGGTGTGGAATGTCCAGCGAATCTTTCCGGTGTGAACGTCATAAGCGCGGATGTCGCCCGGCGGCGCCGGCAGCGATTCCGGATTGCGGCCGCCGACGATCAGCAGGTCTTTATAAATGATGCCGGGGCTGGTGAGCACCCACGATTGCTTCGAAGGATCGCGCCCCAGGTCCTCGCGCAGATCGATGCGGCCGTCTTTGCCGAAGCTCCGGATCACCTCGCCGGTCTCGGCATTCAGCGCGTAGATGAAGCTCTGCACGGAGCCGAAGATCACATGCTCGTTGCCGCCGGCCCAGTACATGACCGAACGATTGGCGCCGCGCCCGCGCACACCGGAATCGAACTGCCATTTGCGCGTGCCCTTCGCGGCGTCTATGGCGACGATCTTGTGGGTCGGCGTGACACCGTAAACCGTGCCGTTCACCATGATGGGCTGGGTCTGCGTATCGCCCGCGCCATCCTGCGTGTCATAGCTCCAGGCCACTCTCAGTTTGCTGACGTTCGACGTATTGATCTGCTTCAGCGGCGAATAGCGATTATCGAGCGGACCGCCGCCATAGCCGGGCCAGGGCTGTTCGGGTTTCGCGGCGGACCATGCGATCCACGCGGTGAGCGCGACGGCGGGAAGCAAAACAATCCGAATGTTCACTCAGAAAGCATACTACCGTGAAAAAAGGCCCGCGGAGCCTATAGCGCCGTGGGCCGGAGGCAATGAGGGGGGAATTCGCTTACTTCTTGTGGATCAGAATATTTCCGTTCATCGTCTGGAACGTGTATTCGGGTCCACCGCCGTTGATCGTGCCGGTCACCGCTTTGTCGATGGAGATTTTGTACTTGCCATTCGCGCCGCGATTATCTTCCACCACGGGCTTGCTGGCATCCGGCTCCAGCTTCACGTCGAAGTCGCTGTAGATCGCGCCATTGTCCGACTTCAGCCGCAGCCGCGCTTTCGTATCGGCCGGCATGGTGACATCGACCTTCCCGTTCATTGATGTGAATGACATCGGCTTCGTCCCGGTGATGCGGTCCAGCGATACGATCACGGCGCCATTCAGCGTGTGCGCTACAACCGAGCCAGACACATTGTTCAGGTGGATGCCGCCGTTCGTGTTCTCTATTTCGTGATCGCCGCTGATGCCGGTGACGTCGATGGTGGAGCCGTTCGTCGTTCTGAGCTTCAGATTGGTATTGGCCGGCGTCTCGATCACCAGGTTTCCGTTGCCTCCGGCGGGGCCGCTGTTGACCGTGACCACGTTGTGATCTTCTTCGATATCCACCCCGGACCGTCCGCCACCGATTCTGGTCATTCCAGGAGGCGCACCGTCCCGCGGATTCCGCTCACGCAGGCGGGCTCCGCCATCTTCCGTGCTCACGATGACATCCTTTCCCGTTCCTGCCGTGACTTTGATGCTTCCATTCATTGTCGACACCTTGAGTGTGACGGGCTGCGATGGATTACTGATGGGGACGGTTACCTTGTCCTGGGCCGCCGCGCCCACCGCGCAGACGAATGTGATGAGTGCAATTTTGCTGATTCGCATGATGGTTCCTCCGCTTACTTTGCCTTTCTGATCTGGATGGATCCGTTCACGGTCTCCATGCGGATTTGCGGTCCGCCGGAACCGATGCGGATGCGCGAATTGCCGTGTGACTTGTACACGAATTTGCCGTTCTTCGACGACGCGTCGCCGGACGATGCCAGCGCGACCGATTCGAAATCGGTGAACATTCCGCCGTTCACCGTCTTCAGATCAAATTCGGCCGCCAGGTTGGGCTGATAGGTCACGTCCACTTTTCCGTTGACCGACTTGAACGAACTGTCCGACTTCGGATTCTCGCGGAACGTGATGACCGTCGGTCCGTTGACGGTCGAGATGCTGCCCGAGCCCGCGATATTCGTACCGGTGACTGAACCATTGACGGCGCTGATGTCGAACGCTCCGTGCGTGTCCTGGGTCTTGATCGAGCCATTGACATCGCGCAGGTGCAATGCCGTCTCGCGAGGCACGTGAACAGTCAGATTCCAGTTCACGTTGTAATCGCGGTCGGAACCTTCGTGGAAGCCGTGATTCTCGCTCGAGTGGTTGTTGCCGTTGCGGAATGGGCCGTTCTCGTAAATCTGGGCCGTCCCGTCTTTCTCGTTCATGTCCAGCACATCATCCTGCTTCGCTTTGGCGACTTGCTGCTGGTCTGCCGCGTGGATAACGCGTTCGCCCGTCACGCGGATGCTGTTGCCTCCGTCGCCAATGATTTCGACTGAGCCGCTGATGACATCGACGTCGAGCTTTTTATCGCTGGAGAATGTGTGGTTGACCGGCGAGCGATCCTCGACTTTGTAGTCGCGCCCGGCCGCGGTGAACGCCAGCGTCGCGCCCATGAAAGCCACAAATAATAGCTGTTTCATTGATCTGCCTTTCTGCTCCTGGTTACTGGGCCAGTTGGTGCACCGCGTACGTGGCGCGCTCACGTACGGTCGGATTCACATCCGGTTTTGCCACCAGATTCTGTATGGTTCCTACCGCGTTGCGGTCATGCGCCTCGACAAGGTAGTCGATCAGGGCAGCCTGCACCATCGGCGAATCCTCGCGCGGCAGCGCTTCCTGGAATGACTCCAGCACGCGCGTGTTGCCGGCTACTTTGCCGAGGGCGTCGATCGCCGCGAGCCGTACGTTGACGTTCGCGTCCAGGTTAACCGCGTGGACGAGAGCGGAGACGACCTGCGGCTCCATGGAAGGCATCCGTGCGCTGTAATCGACGCCGCGCAGGCGATCCACCGCGGATTGCTGCTGCAGTAGCGAGATCGCGACCATTTCTTTCGTGCTGGCTACCTCTTCCCTCAGTTGCGCGACCTCGTTGCGTTCTGAATCGCCGCGATGCAGTGAGAGCCCCGCCCCGAGGCCAACCGCGAGACACAGTGCCGCGATCGCCATCTGCCACGCCGGATTCGCCGGCCAGAAACTTCGCCACCACGCGGGCCGCGCCGCGTCCCCTTGACGCGCCTGGGGAACGGTGAGCGCCTGGAGCGTCTGCTCCCAGCGCCCCCGAAGCGCGGCACTCGGCTCGGGAACAGGGAGATCGCCGAGCCGCTGCCACAGGTTGCTGAGCAGGGCCATCTCTTCGGAACAGGATGCGCAGCCCGCCAGATGCATACGCAGCCACGAAGCCTGCGCTTCATCGAGTTCACCCGGCGTCCATGCCGCCGCCATCAGGGTTTTCGCCTGGTCACAGGTCGGATCCATCATGATGCTTTCTCCCGGCGCAGGTCATGAAATACCTGGCCCATTTCTTTCATCGCGCGGAACACGCGTACTTTGACGGTTCCGCTTTCGCAGCCTAAAATGCGGCCCATCGCTTCGTAGCTCAGTCCCTGGAAGCGGCTGAGCACGATGAGCTCGCGCTTCTCCACCGGCATTTCGCGCAGCGCACGGTGCAGCAGCGCCAGATCCTGCTGCTTGACGGCGGAATCGTGCGGCGTGGGGCGCGAACTCTCGACCATTTCCATCTGGCCCTCGGCCGCCGGTATTTCGAGCCGATGCTTCTTGGCGTGATCGGCAAAAACGTTGCGCGCGATCCGGTACATCCAGGCTTCGAACATCTCGCCTGACTGGTACGTGTGCCGGTAACGGATCATCCGCAGAAACACTTCGTGCGTCAGATCTTCGGCGGGCGACTGCCGGCCAGTCAGCCGGAAAAAGAAGCGGAAGAGCGCCTTGTGGCGGCGCTCATAGATCTCGCTCATGCTGTGGAGATCGCCGCCTGCCACCGCCGTCATCAACTCATGATCCGAAGTGGTATTCACCGTGCTCATCTAGGCTAACCGGACGCACGGACAAAGGTTACAACCAAACCACAGGCAGGGCAACGCCATTGAGACATAATGGCTTAGTCGAGACGGGCACTTGACAGACGTCCACAATTCCGCGCAGCGCAGCTACAACATGTCGCGCATTCAGGGCCGCGACACGAAGCCCGAAATGCGTGCCCGAAAGCTGCTGCACGCCATGGGGTTCCGCTACCGGCTGCACGTCAAAGACCTGCCGGGAAAACCCGATCTTGTATTCCCGGCCGCCCGTGCCGTGCTCTTCGTTCATGGCTGCTTCTGGCACATGCATCGGTGCAAATACGGCAAGCCGGTGCCTGCGACCAATCAGACGTTCTGGGCGGAAAAGCGGCGGTCGAATGTGGACCGCGATAGGCGCAATCGCCGCCAGCTTCGGGAGGCCGGCTGGAGCGTGTTCGAAATCTGGGAATGCCACACCCGCCAGGAAGATACGATGCGGGAGAAGCTCGCGCCGCTGGTGGAACTTCTGCGTGCGCGTCAGGCGCGGTTCAGCACTTCTTCGTAATAGCGTTCGTACTGCGCGATGAGACGCTCGGCGCAAAACCGGCTGGTGGCGGTTTTACGCGCAGCCGTTGCCATCTTCGCGTGCAGTTCGGGATTGGTCAGTAATTCCGTGGCGCGCGCCGCCAGCCTTGGAACGTCACCCACTTTTTCGAGGCAGCCATCCACACCGTCGGTAATCAGCTCCGGGACGCCCCCCACGTTGGTGCCGATCGGCACCACGCCGCATGCCATGGCTTCGAGCGCCGCCAGACCGAACGATTCCATCTCGCTCGGCATGAGGAGCACGTGCGCCTGGCGGATCAGCCGCTCCACGTGATTCTGCTTGCCGACGAATTCCACGCTGTTGCGCACGCCGAGTTCGGCGGCGAGGTGCTGCGCCGGTCCGCGATCGGGACCGTCGCCCACCATCAGAAGCCGGGCATCCACCGTGCGGCGCACTTCCGCCAGAATCCGGATGCAATCGAGTGCACGCTTCACCGGCCGGAAGTTCGAGAGATGAATCAGCACGGGCGTGCTGTTGCGCTCGTGCGGCGCGGGCGTGTACGTATCGCAATTGACGAAATTGTGGATCACGCGAATTTCGCTCGAGGTGTCGAATGTCTGTATGGTGTTCCGCCGCAGATCTTCACTGATGGCGGTGACGCCGTCCGATTGCTCAATCGAAAATTTCGTAATTGGGTAGTAGGTTGGGTCCGCGCCAACCAGCGTGATATCGGTGCCATGCAGTGTCGTGATGAACGGCAGGCGGCGCCGCGGCGCCAGCATCTGCTTCGCGAGCAGCGCCGCGATGGAGTGGGGGATCGCGTAGTGAACGTGCAGCAGATCCAGGTTGTAGTTCTCGGCAACGTCCGCCATCCGTGATGCCAGCGCCAGCGAATACGGCGGGTACTGGAACAGCGGATAGTTTGAAACCTCGACTTCGTGATAGTGGATGCGCGGAATATTCGGGTCGAGACGGATGGGATTCGCGTAGGTAATGAAGTGGACCTCATGGCCCCGATTCGCCAGTTCCAGGCCAAGTTCCGTTGCAACGATGCCGCTGCCCCCGTAGGTGGGATAACACGTGATGCCGATTCTCATGCGTTCTTATCTGATGTAGACGTAGAGCGTATGGCTTCGGCCGGTTCCGTCGTCCGGGATGGTGATGGTGGCGGAAGGGGTCCACTTGTCCATCGGGAAATCATGCGCTACCACGCGCGCGCCCTTTTTTAACTGCTGTTCCAGCAGCCGCGCCACTTTCGCGTTGGCTTCCGGCCAAAGATAGATGGTGACGAGATCGGCGGAGGAGTAATCCTGCTGCAACAAATCGCCGCGGATGATGCGCGCGGTCTTGTCGAGCCCGAGAGCAAATATTTTCGCCTTACTTTTGGCCACCAGCGCGTCATCGAGTTCCACGCCGATCGCATTCGCTTTGTACTTTTTGGCGGCGGCGATCACGATGCGTCCATCGCCGGAGCCGAGATCGAACATGGTTTGACCGGGCTCCAGTTTGCCGGCCTGGAGCATGCGGTCGACAACGGAGTCCGGCGTCGGCAGATAAGGTGCCAGGCTGCCCGGGGGCTGATCGGGCTGGGGAGCGGGTTGGCCCATCAGAGTGAGAGCCGCCAGGGCGAAAAATAAGGATAGCGTTCGCATCAAGCATGACTCCATGCAGTTATCACTACTGCGAGATCGGCCGTTCGGAATCGCCGGGGCTGGTAACTTTCGGACTTTTCATCGGGATCTGTGGAAAACCTTGTGGGAAAGCCCGCCGGGCCACTCAAATTATGCCGGTAAATAACCGTTTTGAAACGTACTGCTGCGTCCTTCAGCAACTCCCGAATTTGCGTGCTAAGTAGCTGTGTTTCCATTGTCGTGCGTTTCCGTTACATGTTTTTTCGGACGCTAGAGACGCACGGTTTCGAGCGGGATGCCATTTTTGCACGCTTCGCAGGATGCGGCATCCGCGCTGTAACCTGCTTCAATGCGCGCCAGGTAGTACAAAGGTAATCCCTCGAATGACTCTACCTTGGGATACGGCTGGTATACGATGGCGGCAATCGCCATGATCCGGGCGCCTGCCGCCTCGAGGAGTTTCCGCAGCGCCACGATCCGGCGCCCGGATCGGATGATGTCATCGACCAGAACCACGGGCGCGCCACGGTCGGGCTCAATATACTGGCGGAACCGTTCCGGCGTTTCGTCGGGACCGTCTTCCGCCCAGTAGACCTGCTTTGCCCGCAAGGCTTCGCAGACGCCGAACGCCACCGGCAGCCCACCGGGAGCGGGAGAAACGATGGAAAGCTCCGGAATCGCCGCGCGGATCTCGGTATTCGCCCGCAGCAACCGGCTCAGCCCGACGCTCAGTATTTTGGCGTACTGGTAATGCCGCATGGCGAGCGGAACCTGAAGATATTGCGTGGAGTGCAGCCCATTCGGGTATTCGAAATGCCCCTTGCGAAGCGCGCCGGTTTCGCGCAGGATGCCGGTGACGTCCTCCTGGCTGGGTAGCAGTTGCATGGCTCTCGCTCTCCAGAATAGAAGAAATCGCGGAGGATGGCGGCCGGCCGGGATTCCGATTGTCACCGCCGACCCCAGGTTCAGGCGTTATAAGGGTCTTTCGGTGATCTGGTAATGAACCGCACTGGTCCCCTACCGGTACGTGAATTAACCTTTGAAAGCTGACCGCCTCCGTGCCCACATGGTACGCTTTGAAAGGTATCGTCATGTACAAGGCTTTCTTCGGGCTGACGAGTAATCCGTTCAATCTGAGCCCGGACCCCACGTTCCTCTACAAGAGTCCCTTCCACGAAGAAGCCCTTGCCAATCTCATCTACGGCGTTACCAGCCGCAAGGGATTCATCATGCTCACCGGCGAAGTGGGCACGGGGAAAACCACGCTGCTCGAATGTCTTCGCGACTATCTGACGTCCCACCACACCCCTTTCGGCTTTATTTTCAATTCGCGGCTTACCCCCCAGCAGTTCTTCGAAATGGTGGCGTGGGATTTTGATCTCGAATGTGACCGCTCGTCGAAAACCGAGGTCCTCTTCGCCCTGAATAACCTGCTGCTCGAACGGGCGAATCAGAACCAGACGACAGCTCTGATCGTCGACGAAGCCCAAAACCTGGACTGGGAAGTCCTCGAAGAAATCCGGATGCTGGGCAACCTGGAAAACCGGCGCGGCAAGATGATCCAGATCATCCTGTCAGGCCAGCCGGAACTCGAACGCAAGCTGGAGGAGCCGAATTACCGTCAGCTTCGCCAGCGCATCGGGCTGCGCTGCCGCCTTCGTCCTTTCAGTTCCGCTGAAACCGCTGCTTACATTGCCACCCGGCTCGCGCGCGCCGGAATGCGCGAGCAGACCGCGTTTCCGCCGGACGTGCTGTTCGAAATCCATAAGCGCACACAGGGAATCCCGCGCCTCATCAACCTGGTTTCGGATAATCTGCTGCTGACGGCTTTCGCCATGGAGAAGCACCATGCGTCCGTCGAAATGCTGGACGAAGTGACGCGCGATATGGAACTCCACTGGCCGGGCGATCCGAAGCGATTCGAGCAGTCCGAAAAAGCAGTTCAGCCAAAGCAGGCTGACCTAAGCGCCGCGTAAAGGCGCCGGCGGAGGAGCCAGCTGCGGACGTGGCGGGTTTGCATGCCGCACGGTCCACTCAGCGCCCGCCAGCACGATAAACGACGCCACCATCGTAAACAGAATTACTTCGACCGAGTACTTGAACACGTCGTATTCATTCGCGAGTTTCTGGTCCAGCCACGGCCAGATCGCGAGCGCGAGGTATTTCAAGGCTTCGAGCGCTCCACCCACCACGATCGAAACCCGAATCAATGGACGCGTGGGCATCTTGCGGTTCGGCAGCAGCCAGTACACCAGAAACAGCGCGAGCATGGTGAGCGGAACGGCCGCGAGTTTGAAGAGCAGCAGTGTCATGAACTTTGGTATGTCATGCCCCAGCCGCGCTGTGAGGAACTCCTGGTTGATCGCGGTCAGCATCGCCGACCCGATCACCATGCCGCCGCAAAGCAGGATCAGCCCCAGGCTCATCGCCTGGTTGCGAAGGTAGCTGCGGTTATGCACGACGCCCCAGGCCCGGTTGAGTGCGACTTCGAGGGGCTCGAAAACGCCGTTCGCCGTCAGCATCAGCAGGACCAGCGAAACCAGCTGAAACCGGCTGTGCCCGGACTTATTCAGATTGTAGAGAAGGTTTCGCTGGAGGAAATCCCCCAGCGTACTGGGAAAATAATCGGTCAGCGCTTTGGTCAAAGCCTGTTCCGCGAGACCGCCCGCTCCCTGGAAAAGCCGTGCCAGCGAAAACATCACCGTCAGGAAGGGGTACAAACTGAGCATCACGCTCGCGGCGATCGAAAGCGCGTAGACATGTACTTCTGTTTGTGAGAGATAGCGAACAGTCGGGTGCCAATGCTTTGTTCGTTCTATCAGGGGGTCAAAGACTTGCGCCTCGAGTTTGTCATTGATAATGTGCAAGCGCGGCCTTAAAGGTGGAGATACGATTCGGGAAACTCCGAAGTTTCCTCTTCTCCTATAGTATTCGGACACATGCCTCCCGCAGCACTTATAAAAATAATTTATGATTGCCGATACTTGCATTTCCAAAACTTCTGAACTACACTAAAACTTCTGGCAATGCCCTTTAGCGTCACAGCCCGCCTCGTTCCCTCGACCATTCCCGTTGTAGTAAGCATTATTGTGGTCGTCGTATCCGGCCCCGCCTGAGGCTATCGGCTAAGTCAAAAACTTCCGAGGCCATCAGCGGGGCGCAAAAGCCCAGCCGATGGCCTTTCTTATTTTCAGGACTTGTAAGGATCAGGAATCGCAGGAATCAAAGATATGCAAACTCCGAACGCAGCGCAGACTAACGGGGGGCCCTCGGCCGACCCCGGCAAATTGATGACGGGCGCCGAGATGCTTCTCGAATGCCTGGGCCGTGAGGGCGTCGATGTATTTTTCGGCTATCCCGGCGGCGTGACGCTGCCGTTCTACGATGCGGTCTACGACTCGCACATCAAGCACATCCTCGTCCGGCATGAGGAGAACGCGGCGTTCGCGGCCGCGGGCTATGCGCGCGCCACCGGCAGAACCGGCGTTTGCTGCGCCACCTCGGGCCCCGGCGCCACCAACCTCGTGACCGGCCTCGTCGATGCCCTGATGGATTCCATCCCGCTCGTCGCCATCACCGGCCAGGTGCACTCGAAGCTCATCGGCAGCGACGCTTTCCAGGAAGCCGACACGTTCGGCATCACGCGCCCGGCGACCAAGCATAATTTCATGGTGCGGAACGTAGCCGAGCTGCCCCGCATCGTGCACGAAGCGTTTTATCTCGCTTCGAGCGGCCGTCCCGGTCCGGTGCTCGTCGATATCCCGAAAGACGTTTTCCAGGCGCGCGGCCACTACGTGCCGGTCGATTCGATCCACCTCCCCGGCTATAAGGTGTTCACGGAAGGCCATGCCGGCCAAATTCGCCGTGCCGCGCAGTTGATCTGGGAATCCGAGCGCCCCATGGTTTACGCCGGCGGCGGCATTCTCGCCGGCGCCGCCTCGCCCGAACTGAAGGAATTCGTCGAAACGGTGGACGCTCCGGCTGTCTGCACCCTGATGGGCCTCGGCGGCCTCTCCTCCAGCCACCGCAATTTCATCAGCATGCCCGGCATGCACGGCAGCTACGCGGCGAATATGGCGATGACGGAATGCGACCTGCTGATTGCGCTCGGCACCCGCTTCGATGACCGGGTGACCGGCCAGCTCAACGCCTTCGCGCGCCACGCCCGCGTGATCCACGTGGATATCGATCCCGCCGAAGTCGGCAAGAACCGCACGCCGGATATTCCGATCGTGGGTGATGTGAAGCGCGTTCTGCAGAAGATGAACAAAGCTCTTCAGGAACTCGCTCCCGAAATGCGCGCCACGCACGCCGATTCGCGCGGCGCCTGGTGGGACAAGATCCGCGGCTGGATGGAAGAGCATCCTTACGATCGCCGCCACGACGATACGGTGATCCGCCCGCAGCACCTCCTCGATGAGATCGATCGCCTGTCCGGCGGTCAGGCCGTGGTGACTTCGGATGTGGGTCAGCATCAGATGTGGGCCGCGCAGCTCATCCGTTTCAACGAGCCGCGACTCTGGATCAACTCCGGCGGCCTCGGCTCCATGGGCTTCGGCGTTCCATCCGCAATCGGCGCCCAGATGGCGCGTCCCGACAAGCTGGTCATCGCGGTCTGCGGCGATGGCGGCTTCCAGATGTCACTGCCCGAACTTTCCACCATCGCCACCCACAGCCTGCCCATCAAGATCGTCATCATGAACAACGGCTGTCTGGGCATGGTGCGCCAGTGGCAGACGCTGTTCTACAACAATCGCCTCAGCTCGGTGGCGCTCGAATGCTTCCCCGATGCGGAGAAGCTGGCTGCCGCGTACGGCTTTCCCGGCCGTACGGTCGATAAGCCCTGGGAGCTCGCCGAAGCGCTGGAGACCGCGTTCAAAACGCCGGGTCCCTATCTGCTGAATGTGACCGTCGCCCCCATGGAAAACGTGTACCCGATGGTGCCCGCCGGCGGCGCGATCTTCGAAATGGTGCTGGGGCCGCCTGAGCCGGTGGCGGTGGACTAAGCGGCCGACCAACCAGGAGACATCCATGCTGCAAACAATTTCCATTCTTCTCGAGAACAAGGCGGGCGCGCTGCTGCGGGTCACCGGCGTTCTCTCCGCCCGCGGATACAACATCGAGGGCCTGACTGTCGCGAAAACGATGGACCCGGAGCTCTCGCGCATGACCATCACGGTCGATGTGGAAGAGCGCCTGCGCGCGCAGGTGATCAAGCAGATGAACAAGCTGGTCAACGTGCTGCAGGCGACGGACATGACGGAATCGCCTTCGCTCATCCGCGAAATGGTGCTGCTGCGCGTACGCTGCACCCAGGAAAATCGTACGGCCGTACTGAAAGAAGCCGAGATTTTTCAGGCCCGCGTGGTGGATTCGTCCGTGGAAGGCTTTGCCATCGAAACGACGGGCGTGGCTGAAAAGCTCGACGAATTTATCGATGTCATGCGAAGCTACGGCGAGATTGAAGTTTCACGATCGGGCGCGGTTGCCATGTCGCTCGAATCGAAAAAGCTCCGGCTGCAGCCGCCGGTGCCGACGGGCGCGGGCGCTTCCGTCGCTTAAAACAGATTCCGGAACCAAAACTCATTAAGGAAAAGTTCTCACAATGGTGAAACGATATAACGAAAAAGACGGAAACATCGACCCGCTGAAGGGTAAGAAAATCGCCATCATCGGCTACGGTAGCCAGGGGCATGCGCATGCGCTGAACCTGCGCGATTCAGGCCTGGACGTTGTGGTCGGCCTGCCGGAATCGAGCAAGAGCCGGGCGAAGGCAACCGCAGCGGGTCTTACCGTGATGACGCCCGCTGAAGCCGCGAAGGTTGCGGACTTCATCATGATCCTGGTTCCGGATCACCTGCAATCCGATATCTATGAGAAAGACATCGCGCCCAATCTGAAGGCCGGCAAGACGCTGATGTTCGCGCACGGCTTCGCCATCCACTTCAAGTCCATTCAGCCGCCGGCGGATATCGACGTTTCGATGGTCGCCCCGAAAGCCCCCGGCCATCGCGTGCGCGAAGTGTTCACCGAAGGTTCGGGCGTGCCCGCGCTGGTGGCTGTCCATCAGGATGCAAGCGGCAAGGCGCTTCAGAATGCACTCGCCTATGCGACCGGTATCGGATCCATGCGCGCCGGCGTGCTCGAAACCAGCTTCCGCGAAGAAACGGAAAGTGATTTGTTCGGCGAGCAGGCCGTGCTTTGCGGCGGCACCGCCGAGCTGATCCGCGCCGGATTCCAGACGCTGGTGGATGCGGGCTATGCTCCCGAAATCGCGTACTTCGAATGCCTGCATGAACTCAAGCTGATCGTCGACCTGATCTACGAAGGCGGCCTGAACTATATGCGCTACTCGATCTCCGATACGGCCGAGTACGGCGATTACACTCGTGGACCGCGCATCGTGAACGACCAGACACTCGCCGAAATGAAGAAGATCCTTTCGGAAATTCAGTCGGGTGAGTTCGCGAAGCAGTGGATCGCGGAAAACAAGGAGGGTGGACGAAAGAAGTTCCTCGCCATGCGTGAAGCGCAGACCAACCAGCAGATTGAAACCGTGGGTGCGGAGCTTCGCAAGATGATGACGTTCCTCCGGCGGAATAAGGAAAGCGGCGTACCAGAAGCTTAAGGAGCAGTTTTATGGGGCCGTGTGTGCTTCGGCATCACGGCCCTTCGGAAAAAAGACCATGCGCATTCAGACATTCGATACCACTCTTCGGGATGGCACGCAGGGCGAAGCCGTCTCTTTCTCCGTGGACGATAAGATCCTTATTGCACGGAAACTGGATGAACTGGGTATTGACTATATTGAGGGCGGATGGCCGGGTTCCAATCCACGCGACCGTGAGTTCTTCACGCGCGCACGCAAAGAGCTCAGGCTCAATCACGCGAAGCTGACTGCATTCGGCTCCACGCGCTTCGCGAAGAATCCGGTGAACGAAGACCGTAACGTGCGCGAGTTGCTCGAAGCCGAGACGCCGGTGATCGCGATCTTCGGTAAGAGCTGGGATTTTCACGTTCATCGCGCGCTCGGCATCAGCGAAGAGGAAAATCTCGCGCTGATTTCCGAAACCGTAGCGTATCTGAAGAAGCATGGCCGCGAAGTGGTGTATGACGCCGAGCACTTCTTCGATGGCTACATCAACAATCGCGATTTCGCGCTTCGTACCCTCGAAGCCGCGCACAAGGCGGGCGCCGACGTGCTCTGCCTCTGCGACACGAACGGCGGTACGCCGACTTCAACGCTTGCGGCGATCGTCGCGGATGTGAGATTGAAGTTCGACGGCGTCATTGGCATCCATCCTCATAATGATTCGGATGTCGCGGTGGCCAACGCGCTGGCGGCGGTGGAGAATGGCGCCTCGCATGTGCAGGGTTGCCTGAATGGCTATGGCGAGCGCTGCGGCAATATGAACCTGGCGAGCGTGATCGCCAACCTCGAGCTGAAAGCGGGACACCAGACCATCGGCCCGGAAAAGCTCCGGTTCCTGACGCCAGCCGCGCGTTATATCGCGGAGCTCGCGAATTTACCCTTGCCGCGCGGCGCGGCGTTCGTGGGGCAAAGCGCGTTTGCTCACAAAGGCGGCATCCACGTCAGCGCGGTTCTCAAGGATTCCGCGACTTACGAGCACATCAGGCCGGAGCTGGTTGGAAACGAGCAGCGCATTCTGGTGAGCGATCTGGCGGGACGCAGCAATATCGTCCATAAGCTGACGAAGTACGATCCCCAGAACAAGCTCGATAATGCCTCCCGCGCGAAGCTGCTCGAACGCATCAAGGACGCGGAATTCGCCGGCTACGATCTTGAAGCGGCGGACGGAACTTTCGAGCTCTTCGTTCTCGAAGCTCTCTATCCGGGAAAGACGTTTTTCGACGTGCTCGGGTATGAAGTCGTGATTCGCGCCGCGGCATCCGGCACAACGCACACCGCGAGCGTCAAAGTGAAAGCCGCCGGCAGCGAGCATTCCGAAACCGCGGCGGGTAATGGTCCGGTGAACGCGCTGGACGTGAGCCTGCGCAAGTGCATCTCGGCGCTCTACCCGCAAATCGGCGATGTCCGCCTGACCGACTACAAAGTGCGCGTTCTCGATTCCGGCAAAGGCACAGCGGCCAAAGTGCGAGTGCTGGTCGAGTGGTCCGACGGCGGGCGAAGCTGGTCGACCGTTGGCGTGTCCGAAGATGTGATCGAAGCGAGTTGGGACGCGCTCGTCAGCGCGCTCCGCCTCGAGCTCATGCGCATCGCGGCAACGCAGAGCCAGGCAGCTTAAATTATCGGATCGGCGGATCAGGCGCCGCACAATCAAAGTTTTCCGCTGAATCCGTACTGCCCGAACCCTTCCACTTCGCTTCCCGCGGATACGGACACAACGGCCGGGTGCGCATCACCACGCCATTCGTCACTTTCGACGCTGTAACCGTATCGGGCGGAATGCCCTTCGTCTTCCAGTTATCGAGCGCCGTCAGCATGTCGAAAGTCGTCGCACCCGGGCCGCCGCTGCAATGCTGCATTCCCGGCACCATGAACAGCCTATAGAACTGCTGGGTATCCGGCCCCATGGTCTTCAGCACGCTCTCGTAATAATGGACGCTGTTGAGGGGCGTAATATCCGGGTCGCTCCAGCCGTGATACTGAATCATCTTCCCGCCGCGCGCGCGAAACGCGCTCAGATCCGGATTGATCGCATTGAACAGTGCGCCCAGCTTGCTGTCGAGATAATCGATATCGCTGTCGAACCCGCCTGACGGCGCGAAGCGAAAGGTGCGATAGTCCCAGTTCGGGTCACCGAAAACAAAGAACCGGAAGAACGGAATCCCGAGATTCAGGTGGCCGCCGCGGCCGGGGCCAGCGCCCGTAATCCAGTTCGCCCAACCGCCCGGGCCCGCTTCGCCGCCCGGCATGAGTCCCGGCCAGATCTGCCGCCCATCGGCGGTCTTCACGCCCGTCCAAAGCTTCTCGACAGCGGAAACCTGCGGCGCGGTGAGGCACTCGGTCGTATCGGCGCCCGCGCAGAGAAGCGTCTTCGGATCGAAGTGGCAGCGCCGCGGATCGCTGAGCACGCCGTCCTTTACGCCATCGAGCATGTCGCACGCATTATTCACCGCGTCGGCGAGAATCGGGACTTTACTCGCCGGGATGTAGGCATCGCCATCAGTCGCAATGCCGCTCCACAAGTGCCCGCCGACGTAATGGTGCGTCCAGTAATTGGCCGGATCACCCGCCACAATACCGTCATAGTCTTCCGGATGCCGCTGCGCTTCGATCAGCGCCTCATGCCCGCCCTGCGAGCAGCCGTTGAAATACGAGTGCTCCGGCTTGCCGCCATAAAACGCCGCGATGATGACCTTCGAGGCTTCCGCGAGCAGATGCGTGCCGAGGTCGGCAAAGTTGACGATGCGGTCATAGTGGCCGAGCGCCCACGCCCCATCGCCCGAGCCTGCGTTCACATGGCCCGTGTCCGTGCTGCTGGTGGCGAATCCCGCCCTCAGGGGTTTCACCATCGCGGAATAACTGATCGTCCCGGCCAGCCCGCCGTTGCCGACGCTCACGAGCTTGTTGTTCCACTCCGCGGGCATCCAGACCTCAAACCGCAGTTCCTTCCCGACCACGCCCGCCACGCGGCAGAATGCCGGCATCATGACCGGCGGCGCATCCGGATTCGCGTTCGGCATCACGAACGGTCCGCCAGGATGCTCCGTGGCTGAGCTGATTGTGATGAACGGAAAATGCGCAGCCGCGAGCTTTTCGCACGCAGACTGGGCATAGGAAGGTGCGGCGGCGAAAGCCATCGCCGCGAAAACGAGAACGGGACGTATCGGCATTTGGTTCAGCGTCGATTATCCCCCATCCCGGGCGTCTATTGTATGTTCAGCGTCACCGTATTGGCGCTCCGTCCGTTCGAAGTCACCACAACGGGAACCGCCGCGCCCGAGACTCCAGCTGGCACTGAGCAGTTGATCTGATCGAGCGCCGGGTACCCCGGAACCCTTCCTGCGTAGGTAACGTTGCATGCTTGCCCCCCAATCGTGACAGCCGGTTGAATGCGCGCGTAATCGAGTCCATTGGTGCTGGTCGTAGCGCCGAGCCCGGTGAGGTAAAGCGAAACGATGTCCACTCCGGCGCGCAGCGGCGCCGCGTCACTCACCACCACGCCAGCCAGCGCATTGACCGCGGCCGCCGTCTCGCCGCCCAGCGTGAAGACCGACGGGACCGCGTCCTCGACAATCACGTTGGTCGTGAACGACCCACTGCCAGTCGTCACTTTCAGCTTCGTAATCCCGGAAGCACCGTCCGGCCAGACGATATTGATCTGCCCCGTGCTGATGTACTGAATCGCGGCGGGCGTGCCATTGACTGAGACCTGCACGTCTCCGAGCGCAATCGGGTAATTCGGAGCGGCCGCAAGCAAAGTGCTGCCGGCAAGATTCGTTCCGTAGATCGCGACAAACGATCCGGGCGCCACGTTATACGGGAATATGGGTCCGCCCGCGGGAACCGCGCCGCGAATCACCGGACCCGGCTTGAGGATGACCGGGATCTCCGTTCCGAATGGCAGCGTCTGAGTTGTATCGATCGAAGATCCGGAGGTCTGTACGTGGATCGGCCGCGGGCCCGTCGCGGGGAATACCTCGGTGTACAGCACCTGGTTTGTTGAAGATTTACCGAGCGGGGCATCGATGCCGGTCGGCGAAGTGATGGTGCCGCCTGTAGCCGCCACCGGCGTGCCCGTCGAATCCTGTACCTGCAGGTTGATACCGCCCAAAGATGCCGCCAGTCCACTATCTTCGATTGCCTGTCCGAGTGACTGCCACTGGTTCGTGCCGGTCAGGAACGACACAATGATCTGCCCCGTGACGTTGTTGGCATCCGTGATATTCGCGATCGGCGGTGCGTTCTTCGCACAAAGTGCAAAGCTGACGAGCAGGCTCAAGGACGCATGGCAGGCCGGAACGAGGCGTGTCCGCCCCGCGCGGACGAAGCCCAGTGAGGCGCTGTTGAGCGTGGCGACGCCATCGTCCAGACCGCCACCGAGCGATGCGGTGCCTGACTCCACTCCGGTGCCGCCGGTGCCCGCGATGGATAACGCATCTACACCGCGAAGGTCGTCCAGCCCCTCATTCCACGTGTTCAGATCGAACAGAAACTGGCTGCCCAGCGCCAGTTCCTGCGTCTGAACATCGGAGCCGAGCTGGGCTGCCAGAGCGGTGCCGAAATGCGGCGTAGCAAGAAAGATCGCCTTCCGTATGCCGGGGTTGGCGGGAGGTGCGTAGGTTGCGGGGGTCGCATCGGCTTTACCCGCCAGATAGCTGCGAAGAACAAGGCCGCCCATGCTGTGCGCGACCACATCCACCTGGGTAACGGGAGTGCCGTCCGAATAGCGCAGCGCGCCGAGAAAATTTCCGAATGCAATTCCCAGCGCCTCAATGGTTGGTCTGCTCGAGGTGGAACTGGTGACGGTGCAGTTGTCGAAAAAAATGCTGGCGATCTGACTGGCTTCAAGGACCTTGTCGGCATTGCCGAACGTACCGGAGAAACCGCCGGAAGGACAGGAAACCTGATAGCCGTTCAGAAAGACGACAGGAGGATGCGGGCCCTTCGGAATCGGCGAACCGGAAGGGATGAGCTGAGCGCTCAGCAAACCGGGCAAGAGAATAAGGAGATAAAGCCGCATACGTTCAACGGTAACAGCGGACGGCAACCGTCAGGTAATGCCCGGCCAGAAGAAAAGTGCGTTGCCGAACGGACTGAGGAAGCTCATCACTCCGCGGCCAGCCGACCGATACCCCCGTTGTGTTGTCAGGAACACGATGGGGCTGGAAGGGTTTTCCTCTCAGCCGCGCCGCATCGCGGGCAGCCGCGGATTCCTCTCCAATGCAAACTTGTGCTGGTGCCAATAGGGGTACGGCTCCGGCGTCGCGCTCGCCTCGTCCAGCCGCACCACCTCTTCCTGCGTGATCTGCCAGCCGGCCGCCGCGAGGTTATCCCGTAACTGCTCCTCGTTCCGTGCGCCGATAATCACGGTATCCACGCACGGCTTGCTCCGCACCCAGTTGAGCGCCACCTGCGCCGGCGATACGCCACGCTCTTTCGCGATCTCCACCAACACATCGACAACGCGGTAAAGGCGCTCGTGGTCGAGTGTCCCAGGGGCATCGAGATTGTTCAGCCGCGTCTCGGAAGGACGCGCATCGCGCCGAAATTTGCCCGTCAGGAGCCCATAATGCAGTGGACTCCACGCCATGATCCCGACGCCCTGATCGAGACCCATCGGAACCAACTCGTGCTCTGCGTCGCGGGCGAGCAGTGAGTAATTCACCTGCTGGGCGATGTGGCGCACGAACCCGTACCGGCTCGAAACCGCCAGTGTCTTCATGACGTGCCAGCCGGAAAAATTCGAACAGCCGGTATAACGCACCTTACCCTGGCTTACCAGATCGTCGAAGGCGCGCATCGTCTCTTCCACCGGCACGATGGAATCCGGATCGTGTGCCAGATACACGTCGATATAATCCGTCCGAAGGCGCCGCAGGCTGGCCTCACACGCTTCCACCAGATGCTTGCGCGACAGCCCGACATCGTGCACGCCCGGCCCCATGCGCATGAAAGCTTTCGTCGAGATCACCAGCTTCTGCCGGCGCCCCCGCAGCACTTCACCGAGAATCTCCTCGGCCGCGCCGAATGAATACAGATCGGCTGTGTCAATCAGGTTGACGCCGGCGTCCATGCAGACGTCAATAAGGCGGCTGGCTTCGGCGGCGCCGATGTCGCCCATATTCCTGAAGCGCTCCCGCCCACCCACGGTCATGGTGCCGAAGGCGAATGACGAAACCGTCAGACCGCTTTTCCCAAGTTGTCGAAGTTCCATGCGTTATCCCAGTATCTCCACGATTCCTGCCGCGCCATTCACCCGGATCCGCTGGCCGGTCGTGATGCGTTCGGTCGCCACGGCCGTTCCAACCACTGCCGGTATACCGAACTCGCGCGATACAACGGCCGGATGCGACAAAGCCCCGCCGGCGTCAGTGACCAGCCCTCCGATTTTAGTAAACAGTATGACCCACGCCGGATTCGTCATCTGGCAAACCAGAATTTCGCCTTTTTTTACCTCGTCGAACTGCTCGGGTGAGCGCACAATCCGCGCGAGCCCCTCCACGACTCCCGCCGACGCGCCTAACCCGCGGAGCGACGTCTTCGGCTGCGTGGCCGCTTCCTTCTCCCGTGTATAGATGTCCGGCCAGCCCCACAACCCCTGCTTATAAGGCTCTTCGTGGAGCGACCAATGCGTGATCGTGCCCACCCAGTACTTCGCGCGTTCTGCGAACGCTCTTTCCCGCGTTGCGCGGCGACGCTTCACCAGTGCTTTCGCGTCGAAGGCTTCATGATTCGCGCTGAGTACGCGCAACTCGTGGTACTTCAGATAAAAGACGTCGTCGGGCTGCGTGAAGACGCCGCGGCCGACCAGCGCGCGCCCAATCCCCATGAAGACCAGACGAACCCGCGCGTAGGTACCCTGGTCCATATAGAAGTGATGGTCGGGCGTCAGGGGCGTCATCTTTAACGCGAGGTCGAGGGAAGATTTTAGTTTCTCCCGGTCCGCCGATGTCGCGGCCGCCGGCACCAGCGACCACATCTCCTCAATTGCCTTCGCCCGGTTCTCGCGCAACTGCCGCACATCTTTGTTGTAATCGTAGTCGGAGGCAAGATAGCCGCGCAGACCTTCCACGATCGGCGTCGGATTCTCGCGCCACGTCGGAAAAAGGTACTCATGCGTGTACATCGACTTGTTGCCGTACTCCATTTTGTAGGCGTCGATATCGGCGAGCAGCGCCTTCCCCTCATCGAACTTCCCGAGTGCGCGCATCACGCCCTCCGCGGTTTCGAACTGAAACGCAGCGCGCAGTGAGTCGCTGGCCTTCACCTTTTCCTTCAGTTTCCAGAGGGCTTGTACCGAGTCCCAGTTGCGATCTTCATCGGAGATCAGGATGCGGCCGACCAATTCGTCGCGACCCTTCCCGATCAACTCCTCCAAAACGCCCTGGAACGTGATCGAACTCTGGAACTGCGCGAGGTTGAGGACCCAGTGCAGCCGGAAGTGCCGCTCCTGAATGTCGAGAGCGTCCTCCAGCAGAATCATCAACTCCGCAAGGGACGCGGAGTCCATATCGTATGTATCCAGGAACTCGAAGTTGCGAAGAATCTCCGGCAGGAACCGCTTTTTCCACCAGCCGAGAAATCGATCGGCGTAGACCGGCATGACCATGTTGTAGTAAGGTCCCAGTTCCGCCTCTTCCTTCGGGTCGCGCGGCACCACGGCGCTGTGCACGTACTCCTTCACGGTTTTGCCGACCCAGTCTTTTCCGAACGGTACTCCGAAGCGGCGGAACATGTAGCCACACGTGTACCACCAGCCGCCTACATCGAACCACATGGGCGAGATCGGTTGCGGACAGTGCAGGTCGTCGTACCAAAAGTGAAGTTTCTTTTCCTCTTCATTTGCCCACGTGACAGGCGTGGAAGCGTCACCAAAAAACTGGTCGATTACTTCATTCCGGTCAGCCACAATCGTTATCCTTCTTTCATCGATATTTGGTTGGATGTCACAACTCTCTTGCGTCTCTCTTCGACGGCCCGCCAGATCCTCTCCGGCGTCAGCGGCAGGTCGCGGATCTTCACGCCTGCTGCCTCGTTGACCGCCGCGCCCACGGCCGCCGAGAGCGCCAGCGTTCCGCCTTCGCCCGCGCCCTTGGCTCCGAATGGCCCGGGTCCATCGGCGTTCTCAATGAGGATGGAATAGAGATCGAGCGGAATGTCCTGGATGGTCGGGATCCGGTAATCGAGCGCGCCCAGATTCAGGATGCGGCCATGTTCATCCAGGATGAGGTGCTCCATCAGCGTATGGCCGAGGCCCATCATGGCTGCGCCCTCGTCCTGGGCTTCCACCTGGCGCGGGTTGAGCGCCTTGCCGATATCGCTCACGAGCACCAGTTTGTGGACATGCGTCATGCCGGTCTCCGGGTCGACCTCGACTTCCGCCGCAACGCACATCATTTCCCAGAACACGGGCTTGCCGCCCAGCGGATGATCGCGGAGGTACTCGCTTCGCGCTGAGCCGACACCGATCACTTCGCCGCGCGGCGGACCGAAATAAATCCCGAGGAATTCCGCATACGTCCACGTCTTTTCGGCCGTGCGCACAAGCCCTCCGCCCACCGTGATCGCGTCCTGCGCGAGAACGAATACCTGCGCCGCCATCTTCTGCAATTGCATTCGGATGTCTGCGCAGGCTTTCATGATGGCGTTCCCCATGAACACGGTTGAACGGCTCGCCGAAGTCGACGAATCGAAAGGAACGACCGCGGTGTCGCCCATGACGATCGTGATCCGGCCCGGATCGATCCCGAGTTCCCCGGCTGCAATCTGGGTGAAGACTGTGCGCGCGCCTTGCCCCATGTCGGATGTCGCCGAGAGCACCGACGCGCTGCCGTCGAAATGCAACCGAACGATAGCGAACGAGGCCGAAGCGGTGGACGAACTCTTCAGCCCCAGCGAAACGCCGCGGCCACGATTCTTCCCAAGCGGCTTCTCCCACCCGATCGCTTCCGTCGCGCTGTTGAGTGCCTGAACCCAGTCGCCGTCCGCCGGCGTGTCGTTCGGGATAAACGCTTCGCCCTTTGCGGGCAGGTTGCGGCGGCGAATTTCGGCGCGATCGATTCCGAGTTTCTCCGCGGCTTCATTGAGCTGGGATTCTACCGCCCAGGATGCCTGCGGAGTGCCGAAACCCCGGAACGCGGTGCTGGGGGTGGTGTGCGAGAGCAGTGCGCGAGCGCGGATGCGCGCCTGCGGAGTGCGATACGGTCCGCAGGCGGCGTAGCTGCCTTTGCTGACCACGCGCGGTCCAACGTCCGCGTAGGCGCCGATCAGGAAGTCGGCTGCGATGTCCTGAAACGCGATGCGCCCATCGAGCGCGAAGCCGGTCTTGATGTGGATGTGCGCGGATGCGCGGCGCACTGCCTGAAAGGTTTCTTCGAGAGTCAGCACCAGCCGCACCGGGCGGCCGGTCTTCAGCGCGAGGAAGGCGACCAGCGGCTCGAATTTAGGCCAGCCCTTTCCCCCGAAGCCGCCGCCTGGATCCGGCGCGATGATGCGCACCTTCGACACGGGCCATTCGAGCGCCGACGCCACCACCCGCTGCAGGACATAAGGATGCTGGATCGGGGTCCAGATGATGACGCCATTAGGATCGGGAGCGGCGAGAAAGACGTGCGGCTCAATGGCAAAATGCGTCACCATCGGGAAGGTGTAATCGTTCTCAATGACGCAATCGGCCGACATGTTGCCGGCCTCCCCGCGATCGAAGGCCCATGCCTTCAAAATGTTGCTGCCGGCGAGTGGATCGTTCGGGCGAATCGCCGGATCCTGCACGAGTGGCGAAGCGGGATCGAGGGCGGCTTCGATCGTCAGTACAGCGGGCAGCTCTTCGTATTCGACGCATACCAGGGCGGCGGCTTCTTCGGCGGCGTCTTTGGTTTCCGCCGCAACGGCTGCTACGGGTTCGCCGAAATACTTCGTCTCGCCCACGGCGAGCACCGGCCGGTCAGAGTACGCCGGACCGCAGCGCGGCATGGGCTGAGGCAGATCGGCGGCAGTCATGATGAACCGCACGCCGGCAACTCGCGAAGCGGCGCTCTTGTCGATAGCCATGATCTTCGCTCGTGCACAATCCAGATGCACGAGCTTGACGTGCAGAACGTTATCAAGCCGGATGTCCGCGGCGTATTGCTGGGTACCGGTGACACGCTCCACTCCACCGACGCGTTTCAGGGAACTGCCGACCTGGCTCGCAGCCATTACTCGCCGGCCTCCGCCGCTTTCTTCACGGCCTGGATGATCAGGCTGTAGCCCGCGCACCGGCAGAGATTACCATCCAGCCCTTCCTTGATTTCTTCGACGGTGGGATGGGGATTCCGCTGCAGAAGGTAGCCGGCGGACATGATCATCCCCGGAATGCAGAAGCCGCATTGCACGGCGCCCGTCTCCGCGAAGGCCGCCTGCAGGGCACTCAGCTTGCCGGGAGATCCCGTTCCTTCAATGGTGACGATCTCACCGGCATCGGCTTCCACCGCGAGCACCAGACAGGAATCGACCGAGCGGCCGTTCATCAGCACGGTACATGACCCGCACTCGCCTTGGGAGCAGCATTCCTTGGTGCCGGTCAACCCGAGTTGGTCGCGGAGGAATTCAAGCAGGGTGTGATGCGGAAAGGTCTCGATGGTGCGCCGCTCGCCGTTCACTGTGACGGTGATGGAAATTTTTTCGGCCTGCATTACGTCGCCTCGTCCTTCAGCCGGTCGATAGCGCTCCGCAGGGCGCGCCGGCTTGTCACCAGCAGCATCGCGTCGCGGTAATCGCGGCTGCCGCGCACGTCGGTGCGTGGGCTCGTGTGCGAGATGAGCTGCCGCAACAGGGCGTCTTTTTCATCCGGATGAGCGCCGGGATCCACGAGCAAGCCGCTTGAGTCTTCAACGAGCACCGGACGGGGCGCTGCCGAGCCGTACGCAAAACGCACTTTGCCGGAGGCCTCCACCGCGCAGCAGAGATTGATGGTGGCGAGGTCAACCCCCCAGCGGCGGGTCACGCGGCCAAAAGCCGCGGCGGTCCGCTGTGCAGGCAGCGGCAGATCGATCGATTCCACGAGTTCGCCGCGATTCAGAATCGTTTTGCCAGGGCCGGTGAAGAACTCCGAAAGCGGCACACTGCGCGGAATATCCATACCGGCCATATTGACGATCGCTCCAGAGACCAGCAGGGCCGGGACCGTATCCGCGGCGGGCGACGCGTTGCAGATGTTACCTGTCAGCGTGGCGCGATTCCGGATCTGTACCGATCCGACGACGTGCGCCGCGTCCGCCAGTGCGGGAAAATGGCGCTTCACGCGCTTGTCCTCGAGGACATCGGTCATCGTAGTGAGCGCACTGAACCGGAGCCGCGAATCGATTTCCGTAATGCCGGTCGCAAGGGTGGCCACTCGCTTGAGATCGATCACCATTTGGGGCCGCGTATGCCCAGTGCGGATGCGCACCAGCAGATCGGTCCCTCCGGCAAGAATCTTTGCCTCCGGGCCGTATTGATCGAGCAATGCGGCGGCTTCCCCGATGGAATCGGGCCGGGCGTAGCGGAACAACCTCACCGCAGCCTTCTCCTCACTGCCGCGCCGCTCCCGCCAGTTCCGCTTCGAGCGCCGCCAGCTTCTCATTCGCCTTCTCCAGCATCGGCAACGCGAGAGCCTTCGCCTCCGGAACCTGAATGCGGTCGTACGAATAATCGAATTTGTTCCTCACGTCCCGGATCGTGCGCTTGCCGGACCGCGCCATGTTCAGGAACAGGTCGACATTCACGTCGAGGAAACTCAGGCTGTCTGCGGCCTGCACCAGATTTGCCTCCGGCCACCCGCCGAACTCGTGGAATTCGATCAATCGTTCCACGCCGCGCGCCAGGTCCTCATCCGCGCCATTTTCACGCAGCCACGCCCCCACGATGCGGGCGCTTCGCTCGGAATGCAGCACCATGTAAGCCGGGTCGTCGAGTGCCGTCATCACCGGTTGATCCGGCCCGGGGAATGCCCGCTCCATATCGTGCGTCAGAGTCGCGAGCCGTGCGGCTTCACTCGAACCGGGCGCGAGCCTGTCCAGCCACTCAAGCGCCCGCACGAGGTGGAAGTTGTTGTACGTGTACTTGCCGATCACCCATCGCTTCGCTGCTTCAATAAGAGGTGAGTCGGCCATTCGGTTCCTTGTGTCAGAGAGTGGTGATGGGGCGGCTCTGCAGCAACCACAGCTTGCGGTCCCGGATGCACCACTCGACGTCCTGCGGCGCGCCGAAGAATACCTCGAGACGCAGTCCCATCTCCCGCAATTCGTTCAGTTGATCGTCACTCAGAACGCGCGCGCCGCCTTCTTCTTCGGAAAGTTTTCTGTGCATGGTGCCACCGGCTTCGGCGTCGTGCACCACCGCCAGAGGTTGCATTGAGATGAATTCGCGCACCAGCGAGCCATCGTCGCGGTCCACTACATAATGATCCGGTGTGATCATGCCGGAAACGATTCCCTCGCCGAGGCCGAAGACGGCTTCAATCACCATGTGGTCGCGCCGTTTCATCACCGGATCGAGGGTGAACAGGACGCCGCTCTTCGTGGCCGGCACCATTTCCTGCACCACGACCGCCATCCGCGTATCCGTCAGGACACCCTTCTGCGCCCGGTAAAAAATCGCGCGCGGCGCGAAGAATGACGCCCAGCACTCCTTTACACAGCGTTCGACGGCGTCCGCGCCCCGGACGTTCAGAAACGTTTCCTGCTGACCGGCAAAGCTGGCAGTCTCACTGTCCTCGCCGATCGCGCTCGACCGTACGGCGACCACCGCGTCCTTGCCGAGTTCTCCGCAGGCATCGCGGATTGCCCGGGCGATCCCCGGGAGCAGGGGATTCGAACAGATGAGATCCTGAATTTTCGCCGAGGCATCGGCAAGGGCTGCATCGTTATGCACGTCGAGGCCGGTCATGAGGCGGCTGACGAAATCGGCTCCATGGCAACTACCGAGAAATTCCTGGAAAGCGCCGGCACAGATGACGAAACCGGGCGGAACGGGAAGGCCCGCGGTCAACATGCGGCTGAGGCTGGCGCCTTTGCCGCCGGCATGGGCCGTTTCGCTGGCTGTGGCGTGATCAAACCACGCAATGATCGCGTCACCAACCGCGGTGCCTGGAGCGGTGCACGGCATTGTTGTCTAATCCTTCCATCAAACAGGCGGCAGGCTCATAATCCACCATCCCGTTACTGGTCGAAGCTACGTTCCCGCAAGTACGATTTTGTTCAGCACAATTCTATATCGCTTTCGTGAGCCCCCGGAACTGCCAGCCAGATTGGCTCGCGTGTCAGAACTTGCGAGACCACTCTTTGGGCCAGCGCTCAACGACCACTTTCTTTTCCGTATAGAATTCCACGCCGTCACTGCCTTGTCCGTGAAGAACGCCAAGGAAGCTGTCTTTCCAGCCGCTAAATGGGAAATACGCCATGGGCGCGGCCACGCCGATATTCACGCCGATATTACCCGCCGGCGCTTCATAGCGGAATTTGCGGGCACTGGCGCCGCTTGCGGTAAAGATCGACGCCTGGTTTCCATAGGCGCTGCTGGAAAGAATGGACAGCGCTTCGTCCAGATCGCCGGCTTGCTGCAGCGCCAGCACCGGACCGAAGATCTCCGTACTTGTCAACTCGCTCTCCGGGCCAACGCCGGTCAGGATGGTCGGCTTCAGGAACGAGCCCCGGTCACCGCCGTCGATCGACGGATTGCGGCCGTCGAGAATTGCTTTCGCGCCCTGTTGCAGGCCCTTTCCGATCAGTCCCTCGATGCGCGACTTACTGGCATCCGAAATCACGGGCCCCATCTGAACACCATCCTGAAGACCATTTCCCACTTTCAGGCTGGAGGCGATGTCAACAATCGCTTCCGTGAATCGCCCCGCCGATTCGCCCACCGTGATGGCCGACGATACCGCGAGGCACCGCTGTCCCGCGCAACCGAACGCGCTGTCGCTGACGATCTTCGCGGCCATGTCCAGGTCCGCGTCGGGCATGATCACCACGTAGTTCTTCGCGCCACCCTGACATTGGACGCGCTTGCCGTGAGCCGAGCCTTCGGTGTAAATATATTTGGCAACGGGCGTCGATCCGACAAAGCTGATGGCCCGGACCTTCGGGTGCCGAAGCAACACATCCACCGCGGCCTTGCCTCCCACCACGAGGTTCACGACGCCCTTAGGTAAACCGGTCTGATGCAGTAACTCGACGAGCAGGCGCGCGCTGAGCGGCACTCTTTCGGAGGGCTTCAGGATGAACGTATTGCCGCATGCAATCGCATAAGGCAGAAACCACAGAGGGATCATCGTCGGGAAGTTAAACGGCGTGATCGCGGCCGTAACTCCCAGTGGCTGCCGGATCATGATCTCGTCGATCCCACTCGCCACATCCTCCAGGTTGTAGCCCTGCATCATGGACGGAATACCGCACGCGACCTCGATATTTTCGATGCCCCGCTGCAACTCCGCCCGCGACTCCGCGAAGGTCTTGCCGTTCTCCCGGGAAGTGGTGCGAGCGATCTCGTCGCCATGTTGTTCGAGCAACGCCCTGAACTTAAAAAGAAACTGGATCCGGTTCTGCGGCGGCGTACGGCGCCATTCCGGGAAGGCAGCAGCGGCGGCCGCTATTGCGTCGTCCACATCCTGAGTCGCGGCCAGCGGTACTCTCGCCAGCAGTTCCGCCGTGGCCGGGTTGTGGACATCGAATATGTCGGAAGAACGGCCCGGACGCCACTCTCCCCCGATCGAATTCAAAACGTTATTCATTTTTCACCCCAGGCGCTTATCAGGATTCGGAAGCATGAAATCCCGGATCTGAGCGCCTAATTCGTCACAAGCTTCAATGAACTGTCGCAGGGTCCGTACGGTAGGTCCGAAAGTATCGAAATCTTCGACCTTAATACCATGCTCGTTGTAGGCCCGGCCGAAATCGGGAAACTTTTTCAGTAACTCAGCGACGATTTTCGGATCCACCGGGTTATCAATCCGGTTGGCAACCGTGACATCGCTTGCGTTGAAGCGTTTCTGCCATTTGGAGGGGGGCGAGATCACCACATCGCCTCCAATCAGCTCGCTCCAGTGCATGTGATTGCGATAAGCCGCCGCCAGCACCCTGGTCCGATAGCCCCGCTGCCGATAGAGTTCGTAAGTTTTTTTGAACACCGCGACGCCCGCCCATTCCAGATATCCGGGATCGGTGATGATGTTCTGTTTGTCCATGACGACCTTCAGCCAATCATCGAGACGGCCGACCATGATCGTACAGACGGAACCCATCGTCGAAATATCCAGCCCCGCGCTCTCGCGCTTCCTGAGCCCGCGCTCGATCGCCTCCGCAACCGCGACAGATTGGGGCAAAGTGAAGCAAACCGTGGCGTTGATATTTACGCCCTGCGCTGTAGCTTCTTCAATCGCCGCCACACCGGCTGTTGTGACCGGGATCTTAACAATCATGTTCGGTGCGAGATTACTGAAACGCACCGCCTGATCCACCAAAGCCCGGGTATTCCTGTAAAAATGAGGATCGGTTTGAATCGAAAGCCGGCCGTTTCTGCCCTTGTGCGCGTCGAAGATGTGTTTGAGCAGCTTCGCGCGGGTGGCCGAAATCTCCTCAACGAGTGCCCAGGCGATCTCGCCCTCGGTGGCGGTCGGCATATCCCGTATTAGTTCGACGATGCGGTCCTTCCAGAGGTGCATCTCCTGCTTCAGTACATCGAGGACGATGACGGGATTACAAGTGGCTCCCGTGGCTCCGTGCTCTATCGCGTATTGAAGTTCTTCGAGGGCTGCCGAGTCGTTCCACAAACACGTCGGTGTGGTTTGTGTCATCTCATGGAGCGGACTCTTGTACTTTTTCGCGGTGGCGCGCTCGGGAATTGTGGCTTGTAGATTCATGATTCACTTACTCCGGTAAATTGCGAGGACGCGCCACCCCAACCATCAGAACCTGTAACTACTGATCCCCAAGAATGGCAACAGCCCGGACCGGCGCGGCGGTAGTATTCACCCACTTCACCGGAAACAGGCTAAGCTTGAACCCGTGACCGGGCAACTGGTCCAGATTCGTCAT
>Ga0134125_10000460_pt1 | contig 55139 bp, 49 predicted proteins | sample KB31751_FD_96464 | JGI IMG/M metagenome (GOLD analysis project Ga0134125, IMG submission 96464) | Terrestrial soil microbial communities with excess Nitrogen fertilizer from Kellogg Biological Station, Michigan, USA - KB3-175-1 | ecosystem: Environmental > Terrestrial > Soil > Unclassified ... | reverse complement strand
TAGATCACGCATCCGAGCCCAAACAGCGCGCAGACTGTGGCGGTGGCGACGCCGTGCTGGCCCGCGCCGGTCTCCGCGATGATGCGCTGCTTGCCCATGCGCCGTGCGAGCAGGCCCTGTCCCAGCGCGTTGTTGATCTTGTGCGCGCCGGTGTGCAGCAGGTCTTCGCGCTTGAGGTAGATCTTCGCCCCGCCCAGCGACTCGCTCAGCCGCTTGGCGAAGTAGAGCGGCGTCGGCCGCCCGCAGTAGTGGTGCAGCAGGTTGTCGAGCTCGGCATGGAAGGCCGCGTCGGCGTCGGCCGCGGCGTAGGCCTGCTCCAGCTCTTCCAGCGCGGCCATCAGCGTCTCGGGAACATAGCGTCCGCCGTAGGCGCCGAAACGGCCCGGGCGTGAGGCAGCGGCAAATCCTGCGGGTGAGATGAGTCCTGTGGTAGTGCCCATCGTCTTTACCTCTCCTATGCGCAAATCACGCGTGCGCAATTCGCGCGCAAAACGAAAGCCGCGACAGTTGTAGTCGCGGCTCGTGGGATTCCTGAATCAGTCTGAAAGCTTCAGATGACGCTGGTCCGCGAGTCCGCCCCTCCCCTGCGCCAGGAGCGCCAGGAGCGGAAGGTAAACGCGAAGGTGCCAAAGGTGGCTGTCATCCTGTGGACTACGATACAGCCGACCGGGCGCGCGGCGCAACCCGGATTTTTCGGCAGGCAGGTTGCGACGTGTGGCGAAGCGCATTCCCGGGCATGCGCATGGTGAAGCTTTGGAGCTACCAGGGGCCCAATTTTTACGAATCCGGCCTGCCTCCTCGCGCGTCCTATGGCTGTATCGCTGAGAGGAACAGCCAATGAAGTCGCATTTTCAGGCCGTCTTTGCTGCATTCGCACTGGTTTTGGCGCTTGCCCCGGTGTCCGCATATGCGGAGCACAGCACCGGGTCGCACTCGCACACCGCGAGCGTTCACGACCGCACGCCGGTCGCGCATACGCACGGCTCCCATAGCGGACATCATCGCGCGTAAGCGGCAGGTTGCAGTGTTTAGCTCGTGAAGCCCTTGTAAACAGCTCAGGTCTATCGAACTCCGGTATCCGGCGAGGCAGCGGCGCGCGCGTTTTCGATGAACTGAGCGACGCGGGCGCGGTCCTTGCGGCCCACCGAGGCTTCGACGCCGCTGGAGACATCGACGCCGAAAGGTGCGAGTTCCGCGATGGCGGCGGCGACGTTGTCCGGCTTGAGGCCTCCGGCGGCGATGATGCGCAGGCCGGCGGGCGCGGAGTTGAAGAGAGTGCGTGCCGCGGCCCAGTCGAACGTGATGCCGGTGCCCCCTGAGGGCGAGGCGCCAACTTTGGAGTCGATGAGGACGCGGTCGGTGCCAAGCGCTGTAACCCGCTCCATTCGTTGCTCGATGTCCACAACCATCGCTACTGCATCTTGTGCCGAATCCCCAACGGCCCAATGCAGCGTCTGGATGAGGCGAATGCCGCTTCCGGCAAGCTTTGCGGGAAGCTGCTGCAGCAGCGCTTCGTCGAAGCCGCCGTGAAGCTGAACGGCGTTGAGCCCCGCCTCTTTCGCGAGGAAGGCGATCTCCTCGGCGTCGTGCGAGTCGAAGACGCCGATACGCTCCACGTTCTCAGGCAGCTCGCGGGCGATGGCGCCGACCTGTGCGGCGGTCATCTTGCGCTTGCTGGCGGCGAAGATGAAGCCGACGGCGTCCGCGCCGAGTTCCGCGGCCAGCTTCGCGTCTTCGAGATTGGTGTTGCCGCAGATTTTGATCCACATAGGGTCGTTCTTCGATCGTGACGCAGCTGCTGCGTGAAAGCAATCGCAGGCGATTAGGGCGGGCTTTCAGCCCTTGGACGCGGTATTGGACTGGCACCTGGCCCTTCGGGCCAGGCTAGTATATTGTCGCGCCTTTGGCGCTTATGGTGGTGGCGCCTCATCCGCTATTCATGCGCGCAATTTGCCTGCCGCCAGATTTGATGTGGCGTGTGCACAAGCGATTCGCCGTTCAAGCCTTGGCGGTGACTTCGCGGGCGAGCAGGGCGGCCAGAGTGGCGGCGGCATCGGGTTCGCGCATGAGGGATTCGCCGATGAGGAAGGCATCGTAGCCGGCGGCGGACATGCGGGCCATATCGGCTTGGGTCTGGATGCCGCTCTCGGCGACGCGTACGGCGGTCTTCGGCAGTTTGCGTGCGAGTTCGATCTGGCCTTCGGGGTCCACCTGCATGGTATGCAGGTTGCGGCTGTTGACGCCGAGGACGGTGAAGCCCAGCGCGACCGCGCGGTCCAGTTCGTCCGTGTCGTGAACTTCGCAGAGGACATCGAGCTCCAGCCGCTTTGCTTCGGCGTAGAGGCTGCGCAGTTCGGAGTCGGTGAGGGCGGCGACGATGAGCAGGATGGCGTCCGCACCGGCGGCGCGGGCTTCGACGATCTGGAAGGGGTCGAAGATGAAGTCTTTGCGCAGGCAGGGAATTTTGACCGCGGCGGAGGCGCGGGTGAGGTTCTCAAGCGAGCCCTGGAAGAACTCGCGGTCGGTGAGGACGGAGAGCGCGGTCGCGCCAGCGGCTTCGAGCGATGTCGCCAGAGCGGCGGGATTGAAGTCCGCGCGGATGAGGCCGCGCGATGGCGAGGCTTTTTTGAGCTCGGCGATGACGGCTGGGCCGTGCTTTGCTGCTGTACGCAAAGCAGCCTCGAATCCGCGAGGTCGGTGCGCGGCTGCCTGCCGTTCCAGCGCGGCAAAGTCCGCCGCAGCGCGCCGCGCCGCTACTTCCTGCCGCGTATGCGCGAGGATTCTCTCAAGCTGGGTGGACATTGGATTGTCTGCTTTGGACTGGCGCTGAAAAATGCTGGTGCCGAAGAAGGGACTCGAACCCCCACACCCTTGCGAGTACATGGACCTGAACCATGCGCGTCTGCCAATTCCGCCACTTCGGCGCTGCGCACTGGCGTTGAGCCACGCGCTGCATGTGACCTTGTCAGTCTTTCAAACCGCGCCGCGACTGTCAATTGAGCGTCGTATCGCTTACACTGGCAGGGTTTGAGGGACGCGAATTTTCTTGTGGGAGACGGCACCGTCCCGCTATGGCAGAACAGACCCCGGCAACGGAAAACGCAGCCACAGAGATTCCCGAAGAGCTTGCGCTCGAGATTCGCAAGCTCGCCCACGAGCTCTCCAACGCGCTGGAAGTGATTGTGCAGACCAGCTACCTGCTGGGCACACTGGAATTGAAGGAGCCGGGCAGCGACTGGGTGCGCATGCTGGACTCTGGCGTGCGCAAGGCGCTGGATTTAAACCTGGCGCTGCGGAACTACATCAAGACACACTCGCCGCAATAGCGAATGCGCTCAGGCGCGCTTCGCGATCGGACGCGCACCTTTGGCCTGACGTGCGGGAATAACCTTCTTCGACGCGGATTTCTTCGGCTTGGCACTGGCGACAAGCGCGAGCTTGCCGTCCGTTCGGGCTGCGCGCGGCGCTCTGGCTGCCCCGTTCCCGTTCGCGGCTGCGCCGTTGCTCGCTTTGCCGAGCTTCGCCAGGTGCGAGGCCAGCAGCTTTTCGATCTGCTGCAGCAGCACGCGCGTCTGCATCGGCTTCACCAGCATCTTGTCGGCGCCCATCTCCTGCCAGTCCTCTTCGGCCAGAGGGAAAGCGGTGAGCAGCGCGACGGCCGGATGGTAGCTGGCCTCACGCGCGGCCTGGATCACCTCGGCGCCGGAGGCATCGCTCTCCATGCGCATGTCGGTGATGATCATGTCGAACTCCTGCGTGCGCAGGCGGTGGTTGCCCTCGCGCGCGGAGGCGGCCGTTTCGACATCGTAGCCCGAGATCTCGAGCACGGCCTTCAGGGTCAGCAGGACGGCGACCTCATCGTCCACCAGCAGAATTCTGCGCTTCATGGAATCTCCTTGGCTGCGGAGTGCGGGTCCACGGCGTGCGGGGCGCAAACGCAACCTCCATCATGCAGCACGGAACCGAGATGCGCAAATGGGGGAAGACCGGAAAAGAGGCCTTCCGTTTAGCCTTGCGTCAGAAATGCCCGCGCCGGTTTCCACCTTGGTGACCGCCTTAAGAAAGTCTTAAGCATCGGGCAGGTAGGGTGAGGGAAACGAAACCTCGCCACCTTGCGATCGTTCGGGTTGCCGAGGCGCACGCCTTGTTCACTGCACATCGATAGGATCGCCGGCTGGAAAGCGCCACCCGCACAGCCCCATTTTTGAAAGACATGCCTGCCTCACCCACAGAATGCCGCCTGATGCCAGGCGTAAGCGAAGCACTTTTCATAGACAAGCGGTATAAAGATCTTTCCGCTCGAAGAGGACCATATGCGGAATGCAGTTGCCAGTGAATACTCTGCACGGAATCGCCAGCCAGCAAAAGGAGAGTCGCAGCGAGGTGGCAATCCGGCGAGCGACGCGGCAGTCTCGATCGGCTCAGCCGCACGAAGCTCAGGATCTCACCGTCTCGCCGCCTCAATTGCAGTCTTTCTAACGGCGCTCTTCGCAAGGGCAATCTGGGCACATCACGCCACCCGTTTCACGCCCCAAGGGGTGGCAAGTGATTGGGGGGAAGTGGGAAACATCGCGATCAACCTCTTTCATGGCCGTGGATTCAGCGATCCTTTCGGAATTGGTTCAACTCCCACCGCCTGGGAGTGCCCCGCCATTCCATTCGTTTTTGCGGCAATCATGAAGATCGCTGGTGGAGTGAACGTCCAGGCCGCACAGATCATTTTGTATCTTCAGTGCGTGGTTGGAGCGGCAGGGGTGACCACTTTCTGGCTTGTCATTCGCAAGCTTATCGACGCAAATCCGAGCTCGTTTGCGCGCTGGCTCTCTCCCGCTGTAGCCGTGACAGTGTGCTTCTGGCCGGGCTCCGTGCTCAGCGCCGCCTGTCTTTGGGATTACGTCTGGCAGGAAGCGGCGCTCGCGCTGTTTCTCTATCTCGCTTTGGTCTGGTCGGAGAATGCCACTCTTGCGCGGTCCGTCCTGGTCGGGCTGAGCGGCTCTCTCCTGGCGCTGATCAACATCACGCCTGGTCCAATCGTCCTTGCTGCATTTCTGCTGATGGCACTGGGATCCGGACTCCGTCCCAAGGCGCGAAAAATGCCGGCTGTCGCTGCTCTCTGTTTTCTCGTGGGCATTGCTCCCTGGCTGATGAGAAACATGGTCGTATTTCACACCTATGTTCCATTGCGATCGAACGCGGGTTTCGAAATATTTCAGGGCAACAATCCGGTCGAATGCATTCTTAACCCGTACCACGCGCCGCACCCGGACAACGATCCGAACGAACTGCGGAAGTATCTGGATATGGGAGAAGTCAGGTACTGCAGGTATTCCCTTCATCGTGCGGTCCAATACATTCAGGCACACCCCACTCAAACGGTCCGGCGCATCGTAGATCGCGTTTACGTCACGTGGTTCACCGATCTCACCAGCCACTGGGTCCGCTATCCTGACGTGCCGTGGTGGACGAAAAAGCTCCGGAGTAAGGTGCGCTACGGGGCTTCAGCCACGCTTATGGTCCTATCCGCCGGTTGCTTTCTTTGGGGCCTGATTCGCGGCCGTTTCGCGTTGCTTCCATACCGTTATATGTTCGCCGCAGTTCTGATCCTTCTGCCTCTGCCTTACTACCCGACGGTCGCGGATGCTCCATACACAGCCACATTCCGGATGTGTGTGGCTATCACTTCGCTCTGCATGATGGCGCTGAAACCGAAACGGATCATCGCTGCAACCGCAGGAAACCGAGCCCTGGAAACTGCTCGCTAGAGCGCCGTCCACGCAAACCGAGGCAGGGAGCTATCAACGCGAGTTGCGCGGACGGAAGCAGACGCCCGTCCCAAATACAATCTTGGTGTGGCCGGACTGTTTGAATTCGAGCATTCGCTGAACTTTACGCGCGAGCGCGCGGCGGAGATTCTCCGTGGCGTGCCGGCATTGCCCGGGGTGTTCGCGCTGCAAGGCGCCGACGAATCAGCGCAGCCGTATCTGACGCGCACGGCGAACCTGCAGCGCCGGATGCAGCGGTTGCTTGCGCCCGCGGATGCAGTGGATGCCGAGGGCAAGCCGTTGCTGTCGAAGCGGCTGAATCTTTCATCACGCGTCGCGCGGATCGACTACACGGTTACGGGCTCGGAGTTTGAATCGGTGCTGGTGCTGTACCGCGCGAGCACGGCAGCTTTCGGCGCGGAAAAGGCTCGGCGCAGGCTGCGGCTGCACACGCCGTTCTTCCTGCGCTTCGCAGCGGAGAACGCCTTTCCCCGCATCTACACGACCAACAAGCTCAGCAAGCGCGCACTGGCCAAGATGTATGGGCCGTTTCGCTCACGAGACGCGGCGGACCAGTACTGCGAGGCGGTTGAGGACCTGTTTCTCATTCGGCGCTGCCATGAGGAGCTGCATCCTGCGCCGGAGCATCCGGGCTGCATCTACGGCGAGATGGGCAAATGCCTCGCACCCTGCAATCGCGCGCAGGTTCCTGCGCATGCCGAGGCTTACGCCGCGGAGGCAACGGCGGTTGAGGCGTTCCTGAACACGCGCGGCCAGTCGCTGCTGGGGAAGTTGAGCGCTGAGCGCGAACAGGCGTCGGCTGATCTGGATTTCGAGCGCGCAGCGGAGATTCACGCGCAGGTGCAGAAGGTGAAGGCGGCGGTTGCACTGGCGGATGAGCTGGTCGCGCCAATACCGAAGCTGCGCGCAGTGATCGTGCAGAAGGCGGCGCGAGGGACCGGTGCGGCTGAGAGCGGTGAGGTCAAAAGCGGTGGCTCGATCCCACTCATCCCGCAAGAAGCGCGGGATGAATGGGGCACGGATTCGCGGTACGGCGATCGAGCGCAGGATGAGCCGATGGCGGCGCTGTTTCTGCTGGAAGGCGGATGCTTGTTTGGGCCGGTGAAGCTGTCGACGCTGGGGGTGCGTGCCGCGCGGGAACAGACGGCGGTGGGCAGCTCGCTGTTTGCGCAGCCGCTGATGATTGAGGCCGTGCCGCTCGACGAAGACCCACCGTTGCGTCTTGTTAAGGGCACGGCTTCAGCCGTGCCGCTCGAGTCAGAGAAGAACCGCGGGGCTTTAGCCCCTGAGGTCATGTTGGGTGCGCCAACGAATCGGCAAAACGATGGGAGTGGGGACAACACCCTCAACCCCGAAGCCCGCGCCTCCTCCGCCATCGCTGACCTCGAAGCAGAGGCGGGCGCCCCACATCTCGATTCTGAGATGTGGGAGAAGAAAAACCGCGCAGCAGATCTCGCAACTCTCAGCGATCATCTCTCGCTGCTGCGGCGCTGGTACTACCGGCCGCAGAAGCAGCGCGCCGGCGAAATATTTTTCCCGCGCGAGGACGGCTCCTGGCCTTTGCGTCGCATTCTACGCGCAGCGGCCCGTGCCGCACTCGGCGAGCCGGCGTTGATGCCCGAAGTGCGCCGCGACCTGGCGCAGAAGAATTCCGCATTGCAAACAGAACCGTCGCCGGAGGCTTCGCATGACCGAAGAGAATAAGCCGAAACCGTACGTAACGATACGCACGATGCTGTGGCGCAGCCGTGAACTTAAGCCGTTCTTCGCGGAATCAATCGACACGATTGAAGAATACGGATGTCGGATCATTTATGTCGCGACAGAGGATCCGAACGATAGCTGGAGCTATACGACCGGTGTCTATGAAACTTGCGGCAAGCCTGAGATTATTACCGTCGGGCTTCGAATGGAGACAGCGAAGGCTGCGCTCAATGAAGCGGTCCGGCGCCTGCGGCAAGGAGTCGACCTGACTCAAGGGCTTCAAACAGAGGTTATTGGGAACGTGGACGTCGAGTTTCGAGCTGTCGATCCGAGGTGGCGCGAGCACCTTATGCTCCATACAGAATGGTTTTATGAGGGCAGGGACGTTCCGGTTCTCCAACTCATCTTCCCTGACCTTCAAAATCGGTTTCCGGGCGAACCAGACTTTGACGAGCGGTTTACCCAACCCATTCTCTCTGGCGGAATCAAACACGGTTCTATGGAATATGAGTTCTGGAAAGCACAAGGTGCGCCAGACAGCCCTCCACCGCTGCTAAACTGAGGCCGAACGGCTTCGTCCCTTGCATCTAGCACCGAGTCCCTAGTCCCTAGTCCCCCGTCATGATCGATCTCTGCTTCTCCATTCTCGCCGCGAACTTCGCCCACCTCGCCGATGAAGTGGCCGCGGCCACGCGCGGCGGCGGCACGATCCTGCACGTCGATGTAATGGATGGCCACTTCGTCCCGAACATCACCTTCGGGCCGCCGGTGGTGAAGGCGCTGCGGCCGATTACGAAGCTGCCGCTCGATTGCCACCTGATGATCGAGAACCCGGACGCATTCATCCCCGCCTTTGCGGAGGCGGGCGCGGACATGATCTCCGTGCAGCAGGAGGCGTGCCGCCACCTGCACCGCACGCTGCAGCACATCGCTTCGCATAACGTGCTGCCTGGCGTCGTGATCAATCCCGCAACGCCGGTAGACATGCTGATCGAAGTGCTGCCCATGGTGCATCACGTACTCGTAATGAGCGTGAACCCGGGCTTCGGCGGGCAGGAGTTTCTGCCGCTGGCGCTCGAAAAGATCGCTTACCTTGCCGCGCTGCGCAAGGAGATGGGCCTGAACTTCCGGATCGAAGTGGACGGCGGCGTGGACAATGACACTGTCGCTTCGGTGGTGAAGGCCGGCGCGGAGATGCTGGTCGCCGGCTCGGCGGTCTTCCAGAAAGGCCGCACGGAGAAGAATGCGCGGGAGCTGCTGCGGCGCGCTCGGGCGGCGGAATCGGCACCACGAGGCGCCGGCGGGAAACCGGCTGCGGCCCGGACGAAGGCGCGAAACAGGTAAGCAGAATTCGCGCGAGCCAAAACAGGTAGACTGGCGCGATGGCGCTCCGTATGCGGTTAGCGATCCCCCTCGCAGTGCTTTGCGGGATTCTCCCGCTCGTTCTCGGCAGCCCTGTTCTTGCTCAAAACTCAGCCGGTAAACGGCCCATGACCTTTGCGGACATGATGGCCATGAAACGGGTGAGCGATCCGCAGATTTCGCCGAGCGGCAGATGGGTGCTGTTCAGCGTGACCGATGTGGACCTCGCGGAGAACACGAAAACCAACCATCTGTGGGTCGTGCCGATGGATGGGAGCGCGCCGGAGCGGCAGGTAACGAATGGCACGGGCGAAAGCTTCGGGCGATTTGCGCCGAATGGACAGTTTGTCTCCTACACCGGAGAGGCGACAAAGGACGATCCGTACGCACGGATCACAATTGCCACGTGGGACGAGAAGACAGGGGCAATCGGAGTGGGACGCACACTGAAGGCCGTGAGCGGCGATGCGGATGGGGCTGTATGGTCGCCCGATTCGCGGCACTTCCTGTTTACGACCGAGGTTTATCCCGAGTGCAGCGTGAAGGGAGTTTCACCCACGTCTCAGAATCGAGAGGTGGATCACGCAACTGCAAATACCGGGGTCCTTCGCTCCGCTCAGGATGACGGCAGCATGGTGGATGGCATCGAGTTCAGCGGAACGAACAATGTTGCGGCGTGGAAGACGATGCAGCCGGCCGCCTGGGCGGATGAGGATGCGTGCGACAAGGCGAAGGATGAGACGGCGGAAAAGAATCCGGTAAAGGCGCAGGTGTGGGATGGGCTGCTGTACCGGCATTGGGACCACTGGACGGGGGCGAAGCGGACGCACATATTGGTGGCGGATGTGGCGTCCGACAATCCCACCCGTCCGTCCTTCGACTCCGCTCAGGACAGGCTACGTACGCGTACGGATGGGGCACCCGAGCGTTCTGCGAACCCACCGAAGCAGAGCTTGGATGGGGCACCCGTTTCTTCCTCCTCTCCCACGTCTCAGAATCGAGACGTGGGGCACCCGAGCGAATTGAATGTGGCGATTCGGGATGTGACGACGGCGCGGGATGTGGGCGATGCGGAGACGCCGACTTGGATGCTCGGGGGGCCGCAGGAGTATGCGTGGGCGCCGGACTCGAAGGAGATCGCGTATGTGACGAATCTGGACGCGGTGCCGGCGGCGAGCACGAACAACGCTGTGTTCACGCTGCGTGTGGATGAGCCGGATGCAAGGCCGGTGAAAATTTCAACCAGCGCGGGCAGCGATGATGAGCCGGAGTACTCGCCGGATGGGAGGTGGCTGGCGTTCCGGTCGCAGAGGCAGGCGGGGTTTGAGAGTGATCGGGAACGGCTGATGCTGGCAGAGCGAGTCAGCAAGTCAGCGAGTCAGCAGGTCAGCGGGCGGGAGTGGGGGAAACCAAAGGAACTGATGCCAAAGTTCGTGAACTGGGTAGACGAGTTCGCCTGGGTTCCGGACAGCGCCGCAATCGTGTTCGCAAGCGGTAACGAAGGCGAAGATCGTGTCTACAGCTGCAATGTTTTCGAGACGAACCATCAACTTAGCGATCATCCGATAGTTGTGGGGATCGGCGGCAGCGGGGAGTACAGCGATATTCGGGTTGTCGAAAGAACAAGCGGCGCTACTACAGACGATTGGGTTGTCGCGGCCAGAATGACGGTATCGGCTCCAAGCGAAATCGAGGCATTCAATGCAGGGATGCTTGGCCATACCTTCTACGACGTCTACGATATGTCCCCCTTCTCAGAGTCCTCCTACCGCGATCCAAAGGAGACAGGCGAGCTCGCTGAGCCGGAAGAGACGATCGGGAATGACGGGAAGATTCTGACCCACCTTAATGGTTCTGTCTTGGGCGATCTTTCTCTCCCAAACCTCGCATATTTCTGGTTCACCGGTGCGGAGGGGACGAAGGTCGAAGGCTTTCTGCTGAAGCCGCCGGGGTTCGATCCCGCGAAGAAGTATCCGGTGAAGTTCCTGCTGCATGGGGGGCCGCAGACGGCGTGGGGCGATGCGTGGAGTTACCGGTGGAACTGGGAGCTGATGGCGGCGAGCGGGTATGTGGTGATCGGCATCAACCGGCGCGGGTCGACGGGCTATGGGCAGAAGTTTGTCGATGAAGTGAGCGGCGACTGGGGCGGCCGCGCGTATGAGGACCTGATGAAGGGCCTGGACTACGCCGAGGCGAACTTCCCCTTCATCGACAGGACGCGCGAGTGCGCGCTGGGCGCGAGCTACGGCGGCTACATGGCGGACTGGGTGCTGACACACACCAATCGCTTTGCGTGCATCGTGACGCACGACGGGCTTTATGACGCAACCGCAGCCTACGGTTCAACCGAGGAGATGTGGTTCCCGGAGTGGGAGTTCCGCAGGCCTGAGGATTTTCCGAAGGGCTGGGACGGGTTCAGTCCGAGTTATAACCCGACGGGCAGCAGAAAAGCAGATTCCTCCGCTGCGCCGCGGAATGACAAGTCAAATACACGGGTCCTTCGCTCCGCTCGGGATGACGGCGAAAAACAACGCAGATCCCCTTCGGGGATGACAAACAAAGGAGAGAGTGGTGATGGTCATGCGGCGGAGCCGTGGCGGTATGCGGGACTGCCGGCGAGTGAAGACCCATTCCGCAAGTGGTCGCCGAAGGAGTACATCCAGAACGCGAAGACGCCGACGCTGATCATCCATTCGCAGAAGGACTACCGGCTGGATGTCTCGCAGGGGTTCGAGCTGTACACCGCGCTGCAACGCCAGGGCGTGCCGAGCCGCTTCCTTTACTTCCCGGATGAGGGCCACTGGGTGCTGAAACCGCAGAACAGCGAACTGTGGAACGCGGTCGTCAGCGACTGGTGCGACCGCTGGACGAAGAGCGGGAAGTATGCGGAGGACGCGGGGGAATAAGTTGCTGGAGTTGATAGTTGTTAGCTGGTGGTTGCTAGTTGCCGGCGGCGCATGGCAAAGCCGGCGAGGCCGAGCACACCCGTTGCCAGCAGCAGCAGGCTGGAAGGTTCGGGGGCAGCGGCGGTCGTCAGATCGAGCGCCTCATACCACTCGTCGGCTGTTCCGCCGTCGAACACGATGTCGCCGGTACCGTTGATGAAGAATGGGCCGAGGCCGTCTACCTGATCGATCAGCTGCGGCGGATTGGCTCCTACGGTGACATACAGGTCTGAGATAGGAGTACCCGATTCCAGCACAGCCGATACCGTTCTGCCGTTGGCGGAGGTCCCGCACAGCGGCGCCATAAGGTGATAGCACGTTCCGGCGCCGAGCATGGAAGCATCGGTCACTCCCAGGTAGGTGAATGCTACGTGACCTGCGTCGTCCATGCCGTAGAAGGCATGGTTATCGTCGACGAGCGAAATAATCGTGCCGTAGGTGTCGGCGTGAGCAGGAACTGCCGTTGCGAACGAAGCGGCTGCCAGCAGGGAGACTGCGAGCGAGAGGGCGAGGCGCGGGTGGCGCATGGGGCGGTGCTCCTGAGAGAAGTAGTGCAGTAATGGCCCCGATCCGCCTGGAAGATTGAGATGCTCAGCGGTCTTCGCCGCGTGCAGCGTTCGAGTTCTCGTATTCTAACAGCGGCCTTCCGTTGCGCCGCGGCACTATTTGTGGCGAGTTTGCACGGAAGTTACGAAAGAGAGGCCGGGTAATTTGCACATGGTGCGCAAGAGATTGCAGCGCGAACCGCTCGGCGAGGCTGGTCTGTTCGAATATGCGGTGGGCGCGCTGGCGCGGAGAATGCGCACGGAGCGCGAACTGCGTCGTTTGATGCAGCAGCGCGCAATCCCGGGCGGCGCCGGCGAGCAGGCCATGGACGCGGTGGTTCACCGGCTGAAAGAGCTGCATTACCTGAGCGATGTGCGCTTTGCCGCCACCTACACGCGCGTGCGCAAGGAGGACCAGAAGCTGGGCCGCCGGCGCGTGGAGCAGGACCTGGCCGCCAGGGGCGTGCCGCGCGGAATCGCGACGAAGCAGGTGAACGAGGCCTACGCGGATGTGGATGAGATGAAACTCGCGCGTGATTATGTGGAACGCAAACGCATGGCGCGTCCGGAGGGGCAGAAGGAACAGGCGCGCACCATGGGGCGGCTGCTGCGCGCGGGCTTTTCAAGCGCGACTGTATGGAAGCTGCTGCGCGAGTGGGGCGTGGAAGCGGAGGAGTTTGAGGCGGAGTAATGCAAAAGCAACCGCGGATTCACACGGATGAACACGGATTAAAGAGCCAAGACGGATGGGGAAGCGATGTAGCGGTCCTCGAATACGGCGCCAGGCACGCGGGTCGGGACGGTGGCATCACTGCTGATGTTTAGACCGCACGCAGGATGCGCACGGGGAACATAAACAGCGCGGTGATCAGCGCGAAGACTCCGGCGATGGTGATGCCGATGAGCCGGAAGGGCAGCGACAGCAGCCAGACCACGGGATACAACAGCAGCGCGATGAGCGCCAGCGGCCAGCATAAGAACAGCAGAATGCAGAAGAGCAGCAGCTTGATCACGGCAACGACTCCCTCCAGGAAGAGAGTACGCGAGGTGCGCGGCAAAGGTTCCGCGACCGCAGAGACGCGCGCGGGTCCGGAAACAGTTGGGAGTTTCGCGGGCGAGTTGGAGCGCATCGTTGCGATCGACTGGTCCGGCGATGCCAGCGCGGCGGGACAGCGGCGCAAGATCTGGGCCGGCGTGTGGAGGGCGGGCGCCGGCGGCGTGCTGGGCGGCAGCGTCGCACTGGAGGGCGGACGCACGCGCGCGCAGCTGGTGGATGCGCTGCTTGCGATGGCGCGCGAGACTCCGCGCATGATCGTCGGGGTGGACTTCTGCTTCAGCTATCCGGCGTGGTTTGTGCGCGAGCATGGCGCGGCAAGCGCAACGGAATTCTGGCAGATTGTGGCCGCGCATGGCGAACGCTGGCTGGCTCGCGAGTGCGAGGAGGCGCGGTTCTGGGGCCGCACCGGGCCGCGGCGAACGGGCAAGAAGCCGGCGGAGTTCCGCGGCGATGCGGGTGCGCTGCGCATGCTGCGCCGCGCGGATGAGGCATGCAAGGTGCGCGCGGCGATTCTGGATGCCGCGCTGGCGGCGCGTGTGAAGGGCATCGCGCCGAAGTCCCCGTTCCAGATTGGCGGAGCGGGTGCGGTAGGGACAGGAACGCTGCGCGGGATTCCCGAACTGCAGCGGCTGCATGCGGCGGGGTTCAAGGTGTGGCCGTTTGAGGAGCCGGCATTGCGGGCGAAGATGGCGCGGCCACTGATGGTGGAGATTTATCCGCGGCTGCTGACGGGCGAGGTACACAAGGGCAGCGCAAAGGCGAGAGCAGCATGGCTGGCGGCCCGCAGCGGAGATGCGGGCTATCGCGCGCTGGGGCGAGGCGTGCTGGCGAAGGCGCGCGCCAGTGAAGACGCCTTCGATGCGCTCGCGAGCGTGATGGCGATGGCAGAGCGGCGGGCGAGCTTTCTCGCGTTGCGCAAGGCGACGGATCCGGTGACGCTGATGGAAGGCGCCGTGTGGGGCGCGGGGTGAGTATCGCGTCCGCGGTTGATGGATTTGCGCGCGACGCGTAGGCTCGCCAGCATGAGTTCCGGCGCGAAGATCAACCTACTGACACTGGCGATTCTGGCAGTGGTTTTTCTCGGCGCTGCCCCGCATCTGCACCAGATTCACTGGACCGCACGGCGCATCGCGGGTGCGGCAATGATGGCGGTCGCGTTTGCCGGAGTGATCGCGGCGCGCTTTCAGCTCGGCGCGGCCTTCAGCATACAGGCACACGCGCGGAAGCTGGTGACCACCGGGCTGTACGCGAGGGTGCGCAATCCGATTTATGTGTGCGGCGAGGTGCTGATTGTGGGCATCGCACTAGTGACCGGCCGTTGGTTCTTTGTTGCCATCGCGGCCGCGCTACTTCCGGTCCAGGTGAGGCGCGCGCGCAATGAGGCGCGTGTGCTGCGGGAGGCATTCGGCGAAGAGTATGAGCGGTATCGCGCGCGTACGTGGTTCTAAGTGTTGCGTGCGATGGGCCGCCGCCCCCGCTGATAGACTGAAATTCTTATGGCGACAAGTGAAAATGCGCGCTCCGGCAGCGCGATTCGTGAGGATTTTCTCCGGTTTTTTGAAAGCAAAAAGTCGGCCGCGGGCGCGGGGCACAGGCGCGTGCATTCGTCGTCGCTGGTGCCGGCGAACGACCCCACGCTGCTGTTCACCAACGCGGGGATGAACCAGTTCAAGGATGTGTTTCTCGGCGCGGAGCGGCGCGACTATTCGCGCGCGACGACATCGCAGAAGTGCGTGCGCGCGGGCGGCAAGCACAACGATCTGGAGAATGTCGGCTTCACGCGGCGCCACCATACGTTTTTCGAGATGCTCGGCAACTTCTCCTTCGGCGACTACTTCAAGAAGGATGCGATTGCCTACGCGTGGGAGCTGCTGACGCAGGTGTGGGGCATCGATCCCAGGAAGCTGTACGTGACCATCTTCGAGGGCGATAGTCAGGTGCCGAGGGACGACGAGGCGGAGCGCTACTGGATCGAGGTGGGCGTGCCCAAAGAGCGCATCTTCGAGATGGGTGCGAAAGACAACTTCTGGCAGATGGGCGAGACCGGTCCGTGCGGCCCGTGCAGCGAGATCTATTACGACTTCGGTCAGGCGGCGGGCGACGATCCGAATGTCGATCGCCCATTCCCGCAGGATGAGGCGCGGTACGTCGAGATCTGGAACCTGGTGTTCATGCAGTTCGACCGCAGCGTGGATGCGAGCGGCAAGGCCACGCTCACGCCGCTGCCTAAGCCCTCCATCGATACCGGGATGGGGCTGGAGCGGATTGCGTGCGCGCTGCAGGGCGTGCTGTCGAATTTTGAGACGGATTTGTTTACGCCGCTGATTGCTCGAGCAAAAGAACTAACAGCAACCACGGATCGCACGGATGACACGGATAAGGCGAATGCGAGCTTAAGGATTATTGCGGACCATGCGCGGTGCGCGACCTTTTTGATTTCTGATGGTGTGCTGCCGTCGAATGAGGGTCGCGGATATGTGCTGCGCAAGATCATGCGGCGCGGTATCCGGCATGGGCGCCTGCTGGGTCAGGAGAAGCCGTTCCTGCATGAGATGGTCTACGCCGTGCGCGACGAGATGGCTGATGCGTATCCGGAGTTGAAGGAATCGGCGGAGCGCGTTGCGAAGGTTGTGCTGGCGGAGGAAGAGCAGTTCGCGCGCACGTTGCAGCTTGGCCTGAGCCAGATGAACGAAGACACGCTGCGGTCGGGTGCAAAGGCCTTTCATCTCTATGAGACCTACGGTATGCCGCTGGACTTCATGGTCGATGCGGCGCGCGATGCGGGCATTGCATTCGACATGGAGGGCTTCGAGAAGGCGCGTGCGGAAGAGCAGGCCCGCGCACGTGCCTCCTGGAAGGGCGGTTCGCAGAAGACGGCCGCGCCGGTTTATCGCGAGCTGGCCAAGACCGAGTTCGAGGGCTATGGCTCACTGCGCGTGGATGGCGCGAAGGTGCTGGCGCTGGTGAAGGACGGCGTGGGCGTCGCGGAGTTGAAGCCCGGCGAGGCGGGCGAGGCGGTGCTGGACGCGACCAGCTTCTATGCCGACTCCGGCGGGCAGGTGGGCGATGTGGGCTGGCTCTACTCCGCCGACCACAACGCTGTCGTCGCCGATGTATCCGGCGCATCGAAGCCGGTACAGGGCGTGTGGGCGCATAGAATCGTCGCGCGCGAACGCATTGCTGTCGGCGACACGGTGGACACGGTGGTCGATGGCGAGGTGCGCGCCGCGACCACGCGCAACCACACCGGCACGCATCTGCTGCATGCCGCACTGCGCGAGGTGCTGGGACGGCACGTAAAGCAGGCAGGTTCGCTGGTGGATCGCACGCGCCTGCGCTTCGACTTCTCCCACTTCGCCGGCGTCGCCGACGAAGAACTGCGCGAGATCGAAGACATCGTCAACCGTCAGGTGCTCGCGGATACGAAAGTACAGACGCTGGTGGACGTGCCGATCGATGTTGCCGTGAACGAGTATCACGCCATGGCTCTCTTCGGCGAGAAGTACGGCGATGTGGTGCGCGTGGTGAAGATCGGCGACTTCTCGACCGAACTCTGCGGCGGCACGCACACGCAGGCGACAGGGGAAATTGGCCTGATCAAGCTGGTCGGCGAAGGCAGTGTCTCCAGCGGCGTGCGCAGAGTCGAAGCCGTCAGCGGCATGGGCGCGCTGGGCGAGTTCCGCCGCGACTACGATGTCGCGCGCGCCGTCGGCCAGCTTGTCGGCACGAACCCCGAAACCAGCGCCGCCGAGGCATTGCGATCCTGGATCGCAGCGCAGGAAGAAGAGATGAAGAAGCTGCGCCGCGAACTCGACGCCATGCGCATGAAGTCTGCTTCGGCCGCCGCGGGCGAGGCGAAGACCGCCGACGTGAAGGGCATCAAACTCCTCGTCCAGCGCGTGGATGGCCTGGAGCGCGGTCCCATGCGCGATCTCGTCGACCAGATGCGCGGAAAACTGGGTTCGGGGATCGTTGTGCTCGGCGCGGTGTCCGAAGGCAAGGTCGCCCTGATCGTCGGCGTGACGAAAGACCTCACCGGCAAAGTCCAGGCTGGAAAGATTGTTGGCCAGCTTGCGGCGATGGTGGGCGGCAAAGGCGGTGGTCGTCCCGACCTCGCTGAGGCAGGCGGCAGCGATGCGGGCGCGCTAGATGGCGCGCTGGCGAAGACTGCGGATGTGGTGGCTTCCTTCGCCGGTTGAGGATTTCCCGTTTTTGCACTGAGCTTCCATTCCGCGAGCAGCGCGAGCGGCCTACCCCGCCGTCCTAAAACGAATGGCGACGCCGGGGCCCCGCTTGCCTTCTGAAAAGGATGAACGCGAACACGATTACGAAGCGGAAGATCATCGTGCGTGGGGAGAGCTGCGCAGGTTTCTGCTGCTGGTCGCGCTGGTGATGTTGCTGTATGCGCTGGGCCGCAGCGTGGCGCAACATTATTCCCCGGGGGGACCACGTGTCCCGGTGAGCGCGCGTCCTAAACAACAGAGATAATGGCGATGGCCCCGGACCTCCACCCGCACTGGTACGACACACAACAGCACCACGAGACTGATTGCTCGACCACGATGCTGTGTGTCCGGTTTCTGCTGGTGGCCTTGTTCGCGCTTCTGGTCTTTGCGCTGGGCTACGCCATGGTGCACAACCATTTCTTCAGTGGAGGCGCGCTGAATAACCACCAGGGCCATCTGGTGGGCCCGCAATAGGTTGCGCAAATCCAGTTACTTAGCGGTAGTTGTCGCCCAAGAGTACCGCGCGGTTTTCATTCGGGCGAGGTGCAACCTGCATCTTAAACTGTGGGTGCATATGACTCTGGGCAATCCAGTGCGGCAAAGGTGTCTGGCGCCGGCGATCCTCTGTGCGTTCGCAGCGTCATTGTGCGCAGTAAATGCGCCTGCGATGAGCGACGTGACGCACGAAGGCTCCCGCCGCATCGCGCAGAAGCATCTTGCTCCCAGCGCGTGGGAGGCGGCCGAGCAGGGCCGCGATGCGCTGGAAGCGGTCCCCGAAGGCGACCGCACGCACGCGCAATACACGCACGCGATGGATGCCTATCGCGCGATCTACCATTCGCATCCTGCCGATCTGCACGCGGCGGCCGCGGTGAATGCGGTGGCAGAACTGCTCGCCGAACAGGGCCGCATCTTTCATGACGATAAGCTGCTGAAGGCCGCCATCGGCCAATATGAATTCCTGCGCAAGCAATATCCCGGCAGCTCGCTGCGCGTGCAGGCGCTGCTGACGGAAGGCGAGATTGAGCAGAACGATCTGACCGACGCGTCTGCCGCGCGCGGCTATTATCAGCTGCTGCTGAAGGATTATCCGCGCAGTGAGCAGGCCGAAGAAGCTCGCGCCGGCGTAGCGTCGCTCGAACAGGAGTCGGGACAGCGAGTCAGCAAGTCAGCAGGTCAGCAAGTCAGCAGACCAGCGGGCCTACAGGCAAGCGATTCAGCAAGCCAGCGAGTCAGCGAGCCGGCGCGATCGACAGAGCGGCCTGCTGCGACGTTGCCCGCTGCGCCTGCAACGAGCGAGGCTGCTCCTGAACCTGAATTTCAGGATGTGGATGCACAGACGCGGCCCACGCTGAGCGCAGCGGCCGACGTTCATCGCAGCGGGCAACGCGGCAGCGGGCGGGCGCTGGTGACTGGGGTGCGGCACTGGTCCACTCCGACCTATACGCGAGTCGCGATCGACCTGGGCGACAGCGTTACCTACGAGGCCGCGCGGGTGCCGCATCCCGACCGCATCTATTTCGACCTGCACGGCTCGCGCCTGGCTCCTGCGCTGGTCGGCAAGAGCTTCAACGTCACCGATGATGGCTTCCTCAAGCGCGTGCGCGCGGCGCAATACTCCAATGACGTGACCCGCGTGGTGCTCGACGTGAGCGACGTGAGCGAATACTCCGCGTTCCTGCTGCCGAACCCTTACCGCCTGATTATCGATATTCACGGGGGCAGGCAAACCGCGGCGCAAGAGTCCGCGAAAAGGAGAGATGTTCCCGCGCCCCATACCGCCGCGGAAGTCAGGTCTACTGCATCGCGTCCGGTGCCGAACACCGTCGCAACCCGGAATCCTGATTCAGCCAACGAGCTTGCGGACCTGAGCGCCATACCTGGTCGCGTGGATGCCACGCGCAGGCCCACCTCAAAGCCCATCGCCGCAGTTGTTGCCGATGGAGAAGTTGCGGGCGATCGCGCGACCGATGCGGAGGCCTCGACGGCCGATTCTGGCAGTGTCAGTCCAGTTGCATCTCCGGCCGCAGGCGGCACTCCGGGCGCCGCTGCCCCGGCGCCGATGCCCTCCGTCGCCTCGACACGCAGGACTCGGCGCGGCCGCACGACCAGCACGATCGCGAACGCTACCCCTGCTCGCGCTGCGGCGCCCATGGCGGACGGTGAGACTTCGCTGGTGCGCGCGCTTGGGTTGAAAATCGGCCGCATCGTGATTGACGCCGGCCACGGCGGGCACGATTCCGGCACTCTCGGCGCCGATGGCATTGAGGAGAAGGATGTGGTGCTGGATGTCGCGCTGCGCCTGGGCTCTCTGCTGCACGACCGCCTCGGCGCGGAGATCATCTACACGCGTTCGGACGACACCTTTATCCCGCTGGAGACGCGCACCGCAATCGCAAACAAGGCGCAGGCGGACCTCTTTATCTCGATCCACGCCAACTCCTCGCCGGACGCGAGCGCGCGCGGCGTGGAGGTCTACTACCTGAACTTCACCAGCGATCCAACCGCCCTCGATGTGGCCGCGCGTGAGAACGCGGTCAGCGATCAATCGATCCACCAGCTCAGCGACCTGGTGAAGAAGATTACGCTGAAGGACAAGATTGCTGAGAGCCGCGAGTTTGCGAGTGACGTCGAGGGTTCGCTTTATGCCGGACTGGCGCGTGGCAATGCGGGCCTCAAGGACCGCGGCGTGAAGAAGGCGCCATTCGTGGTGCTGATCGGCGCAAACATGCCATCCATCCTGGCGGAGATTTCCTTCGTTACCAATCCGAAGGATGCCGCCCAACTGCGCGATCCGGATTATCGCGAGCGCGTGGCGGAGAGCCTCTACCGCGGCGTGGCGCACTATGAGGCCGGCCTGAGCGGCTCGCGTCCGGTGGCGACGGAACGCGCCAGCGTCGGCAACTAGACTCAGACATTCAAGCCCTGCAGTGCGACGGAACTGCCCTGCTCACCTCATCCGCGTTGGTATAGTCTGAGCTTGATATGCGGATGGGCGGCGGGGATATCGGATTCAAAATCGAAGCAGCATTGCTGGCATTTGTTTGCGCGGCGGCGCTCTTGTGGAGTACGCCCGCGAGCGCGCCGCAGACCATCCTTGTGGAGCCGCCGGCGCCGCTGCTTCCCGCCACCCTGGGAAAGCTCGCGCGAGCAGCTGAAGGCGACTCGGGCGATGGGCTGGGGCAGTTGGACGCGGCGGGGCTGACGGCGCAGGACAAGATCGTCCTCACCGAGGACGGCCTGAAACGCTTTGCAAAATCGGACTATGACCAAGCCGCTTCGAAAGAAGTGCGCGCCGCCATCACAGTCTTCAGCTTTCGCGATGCGAGCGGAGCCATCTCTGCGTATGACTATTTTCGCCGCGACGGCATGCATTCGGAAAAGCTGGGAGATGAAGCCGTCGCGAGCGCAGACGAGGAGCTGCTGCGCAGCGGCATCAATGTTGCGGTCATCACGCATTCCAGGCTTGGCCATGGAGAGATGACCGCGGTTGCAGACGACCTGATCGATCATCTTCCCAAGGCGCATGGGACGAACGGCATCTCTCCGCTGCTGCCGACCCTGCTGCCGCGGAGGGGGCTGGATGCGGACTCGGTGAAGTATGCGCTGGGTCCGGCAGGATATGCCGCGATGAATGGCGTGCTGCCAGCCGATGCGGTTGGGTTCGATAAGAACGGTGAGGCGGTTACAGCGAAATACCGCGGCGGGGGCACGCTGACGCTGCTGCTCTATCCCACTCCGCAGATTGCGGGCGATCGGGCGCGCGCGGCAGAGAGCGCGATGGCGGACGCTAAGATTCGGCGTGAAGGGCCGCTGGTCGCAATCGCGAGCGGCGCATGGCCGGCCGGCGCGGCGCAAAAAATGGTCGATGGCGTGCATCTGCGGACGGATGTGAGCTTCGACCGGCCGATGCCGCTCGAGTTCCACACGGAGATCAGGAAGACGTACTCGCTGCTGCAGGCGGTGGCGGCGTTTTGCGGGCTGGGCGCGCTGGCGGCGATTGTGCTGGGATTGTTCTTCGGCGGCGGGCGCGCGCTGGTCCGCGTGCTGCAGGGTAAGCCGGCTTACACGGAGCCGGAGTTCCTGCACATTGACCTGCGCGGGCGGCCGCATGAGATTCGCCGCGAGGCATCGCCCGGACCCGAGGCGTGAAGGGCTATGACTTTGCGCGCGGAGACAGGAAGATGAACGGCCGTCCGGCGCGCGTGATTGATTTCTCTGAAGCGCTTGCAGTTGTGGTGCGCGAAGCTGCCAATGTGCGACTTCCCAAATCTGAGCGGGTTGCGTTGCTCGCCTCTGTGGGGCGAGTTCTTGCAGAACCCATCGCAGCAGACCGCGACCAGCCACCGTTCGATCGCGCGACCCGCGATGGATTTGCCGTGCGCGCGGAGGAGTGGTCGGCGCGCAAGAAGCTGCGCGTGGTCGGACAGGTACGCGCAGGAGAGATTTGGAATGATGCTGCGATTGCGAGCGACGAGGCCGTCGAGATCATGACTGGGGCGCCCGTGCCGAGTGGTGCGGATGCCGTCGCGATGGTGGAGCACGCGGAACAGAGCGGGAGCGAAGTGAAGGCAGCCGCAGGGCGCATCTTGCGGGTGGGCGAGAACGTTGTTCCACGTGGCAGCGAGGCACGGGCGGGTGACGTGGTGTTGCAGCCCGGCGTTGCGATCGGCGCGGCGGAGATTGCGCTGGCGGCTATGTGCGGTTGCTCTCAAATCGCCATCTATATGCAACCCCGCGTGGCGATTGTTGCAACGGGGGACGAACTCGTTGAGATCGACGACAAACCTGCTCCGCATCAGATTCGCAACTCGAACAGCTATGCGCTGGCGGCGTTCGTTGGTGCTGTGGGCGGCGACGCGCGGCGGCTGCCCATTGCGCCCGATACGCGCGAGGATTTGCGGGCGCGAATTGCGGAGGCGCGGGACGCTGACCTCCTGCTGCTGTCGGGTGGGGTTTCGGCCGGGAAATACGATCTGGTCGAGGATGTGCTCGCGGAGTTCGGCGCGGAGTTTTTCTTCACCGGTGTCAAGATGCAGCCGGGCAAGCCGGTGGTGTTCGGCAGAACGCCGAAGGCCGGGTGCCCCACATCTCGTAGAGATGTGGGAGATGCTGCCCACAATCGTCCGGGCGGAGATGAATGGCTCTACCTCTTCGGACTGCCGGGGAATCCTGTTTCCACGGAGGTGACGTTCCGCTGCTTCGCTGAGCCGCTGCTGCGCGCGCTGTGTGGGACAGAGACAGACTCGATCGCGCCGAAGTTTGTGCAGGCTATCTTGGCGGAGGAGATTCGCGCGAAGTCAGGACTGACGCGGCTGCTGCCTGCAAGGCTCATGCATTCGTTCGAGAGGCTTGAGGTTCGGCTTGTTTCATGGCAGGGATCGGGTGATTTAGCAGCGAATGCGCGCGCCAACTGCTACGCCGTTCTGCCGGATGGCCGCGATCTTCATGCGGGCGAGGTGGTTACCGTGCTGCTGCGGTAGGATGATCGGCATGGCAAAGTCTCCCAGAACATGGAAAACCCGTGCTCTCGTGCTGTGTGCGTGGGGCGCGATGCTGTTGGTTGCGGGTGACCAGATCAGGCAGTCGCATGGTTCGGTGCGGTTTCTGCCGCTGTTTCAGATCGCAGTGGCCGTAATGTGCATCCTTTACGAGATTAAGCAACTGATCGAGGAGCCGCACTGAGCAAGCTCTCCCACTACGATGACACCGGCCGGGCGCACATGGTGGATGTGAGCGCGAAGGATGCTACGCGGCGCGAGGCGGTGGCTGAAGCATTCGTTGAGCTGAGCGAGGCGGTGCTGGCTGCGCTGCCGCAGAACCCCAAAGGCAATCCACTGGAGGTGGCGCGCTTCGCGGGCATTCAGGCGGCGAAGCAGACGGCATCTCTGATCCCGATGTGCCATCCGCTGCCGCTGAGTTTTGTGGATGTGGAGGCGAGTGTCGTGGATGGCGGCGTGCGCCTGCGTGCGACCGCAGCCACCACCGCGCAGACCGGCGTGGAAATGGAAGCAATGGTAGCCGCATCGGTCGCCGCGCTGACCATCTACGACATGACCAAAGCGCTCGACAAAGGTATCCGTATCCGCGACGTCGCGCTGGTCTCGAAGAGCGGCGGTAAGAGCGGCGACTACAAACGCGGCTAAATCTTCTCTACGTCAACTTCTTGCTTGTCATTCTGAGGCGTAGCCGAAGAATCCCCGCATATATACAGCTACAAATGTTCTAAGCCTCCATCAGCCCATACCGCCGCTGCCACTGCTGCTTCAAGCGATCCCAGACGGCGGCGATCTCCGCGGGGGTGAGGCCGGGGTCGGGCTTGGCGGCGAAGCGTTCGGCCTCCATTTTTGCGAGTTCGAGGACGGGGCGGTCGCGCAGCAGGTTGGCCATCCGGAACTCCGGCAGGCCGGTCTGCCGCGTGCCAAAAAACTCGCCCGGCCCGCGTTGGGCGAGGTCCAGTTCAGCAAGTTCAAAGCCGTTCTGCGTGGCAACCATCGCGTTCAGCCGCGCCTCGGCCTGCTCGGTAACGCGTTCGCCGGTCATTAATATGCAGTAGCTCTTCGCTGCACCGCGGCCTACGCGGCCCCGCAGCTGGTGCATCTGCGAGAGGCCGAAGCGCTCCGCGTGGTCGATGACCATGACGGTTGCGTTTGAAACATCCACGCCGACTTCGATGACGGTGGTCGATATCAGTACGTCGATCTCGCCGCGCTGGAAGCGGGCCATGGTGATCTCTTTTTCGTCCGGGCTGAGGCGCCCGTGCAACAGGCCGAGACGAAGACCTTTGAGCGCGCCGGCGCGGAGGTCTTCGAACATCTCCGTTGCGGAGCGGAGTTTTGCTCTTTCGGCTTTATAGGCCGGGCTTTCAGCCCTCCGATTTGTTTTGGCATTCTTCCTGGGGCTTCGCCCCAGGCTGGCATAGGACGGGCCTACGGCCCTCGCTTCCGTGACACTCTTGTTGCGCGGTGGCTTTGCAATGGCGTTGTCGTCCAGTTCGCCGCTTCCCCCTCCCAGTTTCCTGTCCTGCTCTCTGTTCCCTGTGCTCTGTTCCGTCTCTACGTCCTGTGCGAAGTCCAGCTCCGGCTGGTCGTCGTTGGCGCCTTCGATGATGGGATAGACGAGATAGGCCTGGCGTCCCTGCGCCACCTGCTTGCGCACAAACTCCCAAACTTCATCCGCGCGCTCTTCCGTGGTGCGGCGGGTGACGATAGGCGTGCGGCCGGGCGGCAGCTCATCGATGACGCTGACATCGAGGTCACCGTAGATGGTGAGCGCAAGCGTGCGCGGGATGGGCGTCGCGGTCATGGCGAGCACGTCGGGATCGCTGACCGTACCGTCGGCGGCGGGCTTCTTCATCAGGCGGAAGCGCTGCTGCACGCCAAAGCGATGCTGCTCGTCGACGATGACGAGGCCCAGATTGGCGAAATCCGCCTTCTCCTCCTGCAACGCGTGCGTGCCGATCACCAGGTCTGCCTCGCCGCGCATGATTCGGCCCTGCGTCTGTCTCTTGGTTGCGGGATCGAGCGAGCCGGTGAGCAGCGCAACACGGTATGGCTTGCCCGTATGCGGCGAGATCTTGTCGCGCAGCAGCTTGCGCGCGCTCAGATAATGCTGCGTGGCGAGAATTTCCGTCGGCGCCATCATCGCAACCTGCGTGCCGTTTTCGATGGCAACCAGCGCAGCCTGCATGGCCACAATCGTTTTGCCGGAGCCGACATCACCCTGCAGCAGACGCCGCATCGGCTGCGGCCGGCGCATGTCCGCGACGATCTCGCCAAGCACTCGCTTCTGCGCTGCGGTGGGATGGAAGGGCAGCACCTGCTTCAGCGCCTCGCGTACTTCAGGACCGGTGGCGAAGGCCGTGCCGCGGCGCTCGCGCATCCGGCGGCGTTTGAGCGAGAGACCAAGTTCGAGATAGAACAGCTCCTCGAAGATCAGCCGCCTGTGTGCGGATGTTGTTGCGGCCATCAGCTCTGTCATCGACGTTCCGGGCTCAGGAAAGTGCGCGGCCTTGAGCGCAGCCATGCGGGAGGGGAGGTCGAGGCGTGCGAGAAGCGCGGCGGGCAGCGTTTCGTTTCTTTTCTCCCACATCTCAGAATCGAGATGTGAGGCACCCCGCTGACCCGCCGGCTCGGTGACCTGCTGACTCACTGTCTTCTCCAACTCCTCAAACACACTCCACACCACCCTCCGCATCCAGCGCGAGGTCAGCTTCGCGCCCCATGGCGTCGTCCCGCCGAGCGATTGATACACCGGCACGATGCGGCCCATCTCCAGCATGGCGAACTCGGGGTCAGGGGCCTTGCCCGGTTCCGCGACCACCTCAAACTGCGGCTGGATCATCTTGAACTTGCCCGGCGTGCCGGACGCGAGCGCCGAGCGCGACGCCTCGAGCTTGCCGTAGACGGCAACCTGCTGCCCGGCCCTGAATCTGTCCTTCAGGTACGCCGCGTGGAACCAGATGCACTTGATGGTGGCGAGCCCCTGGCCCAGCGTCATCTCCATCATGGGGCCGGAGCGCGTGCGGAGCAGCGCCGCCCCGCGCACCTCACCCATCACCGAGGCCATGGTGCCGGGCACGAGCGTCTCGATGGGCTGCGGATTGAGCCGGTCTTCGTAGCGGAACGGCAGGTGGTAGAGCAGGTCCTCGACGGTCTCCACGCCGCGCGCGGCCAGCGCCGTCGCGATGCGCTCGCCCACGCGCTTGATGTATTTGACTGGGGTGGAGAGTTCGAGCACAAAGACGATGCTAACAAGCTGCGCAGTGGAAGCCGGCGGGGCGTGTGCGATGGCTGCGCATCGGTTCTTTAGTTTTCGGCAAGTGCCGCGGAGACATCCTTCGAGAAGTCGTCACGCTCGACGGCGCCGGCGTAGGTCTTGATGATGCGGCCCTGGCGATCGATCAGCACGGAGGTCGGCAGGGCGATCTCGCGCGGGCCAAGGCTGGCGGCCGCAGGAAACGCGATGGGATAGGGGACCGTCATGCGTGTGGCAAATGCGCGGACCTGCGCACGCGCATCGCTGCCATCGTCCATTGCAACGCCGACGACGGCGAGGCCCTTGGGCGCGAACTCCTGCGCCATGCGCGCAAGCCCTGGCATCTCCTCGCGGCACGGCTCACACCACGTCGCCCAGTAATTGATGAGAACGATCTGACCACGATGGTCGGCGAGCTTCCATTGGCCGCCATTGAGCTGCGGGAGTGTGAGATCGCCGGCAGATCGCCGCTGCGCGATGGGCGTGAAGCCGCCCGACTGCCGCGGAAAGCGCCAGTGCATGCCGCTGACCACAGCAGCTGCGCAGACAAACACCACCAGCCAGACGTGTTCATTGCGCCAGTTCAGCTTCATTGCGGCCGCTCCCTGCTCTCGATGATAGGCCGCGCAATCCTCCCTCATCTCCGATCATCGCGGACACTTCCTGCTGGCATTCTTCTTCGCGCACAACTATCTTGGTTGCTGGAATCCTGAACGGCATTGGGGCTGAGTAGACGAACTTGCCAGCGCACTGCCAGATCACATCGCCTGAGTGCGATGCACAGAGCAAGGAGAGCGCATTGGGCATTCGACTGCATTTTTGGGGGGCGGACCAGACCGTCACCGGCTCCAGCCATCACCTGGAGTGCGCCGGGCAGAACATCCTGCTCGACTGCGGCCTCTACCAGGGCAAGCGCAGCGAGGCTGCCGACATCAACTCGCATCTTGCGTTCACGCCGGACCAGCTCGCCGGCAAGACGCCGCCTGCGCTGAACGCCGTGGTGCTGTCGCACGCGCACATTGACCACTCCGGCGACCTGCCGTTGCTGGCGAAGCAGGGCTATCGTGGGCCGATCTATGCGACGCCGTCGACGATCGACCTCTGCAATCCGATGTTGAAGGACTCGGCGCACATCCAGGAGGGCGATGCGGACTTCCTCTCACGCCGCCGCGGGCGCCGCGCTTCGATCGGCATGCCGCTGGGGCCGGAGCCTGTCGAGCCGCTGTACACACAGGACGATGCGGCGCAGGTGTGTAGCCAGTTTCAGCCGCTGAAGCTGCACACGCCGCAGGTGCTTGCGGGCTCGACGAAGGACGCGGGCTTTACGGTCAGCTACACGAATGCGGGCCACATGCTGGGGTCCGCCAACGTGCTGGTGGAGGCGACGGAGAACGGCAAGACGGTGAAGCTGCTCTTCTCCGGCGACGTGGGCCGCAAGAATCTGCCCATCATCAAGGATCCCGATCCCGCGCCCCCCGCCGACTACCTGATTATGGAAAGCACCTACGGCGACCGCCTGCATGCGCCGATGGGCGACGTGAAGGCCAAGCTGGCCTCGCTGGTGAACCCCGTGCTGGCGCGCGGCGGCCACATGATCGTGCCGGCGTTCGCAGTCGAACGCACGCAGCAGCTGGTGCTGATGCTGCATGAGCTGATCGAGGAGAAAACAATCCCCGAGTTCCCGATTTTTGTCGACAGCCCGCTCGCCGTGGCCGTCACCGATGTGTTCAAGCAGCACACCGAGGAGTGGGATGAGGGCGCGTGCGCCTTCTACAACAAGGGCATCGACGCCTTCGGCTGGAACCGCCTGCGCTACATCCGCACGGTGGAGGAGTCGAAGGCGCTGAACGACCTGCATGTGCCGTTCATGGTTATCTCCGCCTCAGGCATGTGCGAGGCCGGGCGCATTCTGCATCACCTGAAGAACGGCATTGAGGACCCCCGCAACCTGGTCCTCATCACCGGCTATCAGGGCGCGAATACGCTGGGGCAGAAGCTCGTGGCCGGCGCGCAGGAGGTCAACATCTTCGGCGAGCCGCGCCGCGTGCGCGCGCAGGTCGCCGTCATTGACGCGCTATCCGGCCATGCCGACCAGCAGGAGCTGCTCGACTGGATGGCGCCGGTCGCCGCCGGTGGACTGAAGAAGGTCTTCCTCGTTCACGGCGAACCCGGCCCCATGGCCGCGCTCACCGCGAAGATTCAGGAGCGCTACAAGCTGGAGGTCATCTGCCCCAAACGGGGCGACCGGTTCGAGATTAGCTAGCTACGCTGGATCGTCGCCATCATTCGATTGAACTTGTCATTCTGAGACGTAGCCGAAGAATCGCCGCATTTATGGCTGCGGCTTACTTCTTGACCCGCCCCACCACATCCGTCCCTGCGGCGAGCGGCTTCTCCACCACATGCCATACGTCGCCGTTCTCTTCGATCACGGCAATCACTGGAACTTCAATCTTCGTGCCGGTACGCGAGACGGCTTCGAGCACGCCCGTATCCCCCGCGCGAAAGTCGGTGCGATCCAGCGCCATCTGCCAGCGCGCGCGGTCGCCCTCGCGCGATTCCAGCCGTATGTCCGTGATCACTGCGTTGAAATGACGCTCCTGTATCAATCCCTGATCCCCAAAAAATCGGCGCCTGTCGGTGTCATCGGTGCTAAGCGTTTGCAGCTTTACTTCGCGTATCCGTTCAGCAGCAGCGTCTCCATCTCGCGGCGGCTGCCGACCATTAGCGGTGTGCGCTGGTGGATGGTCTCCGGCTGAATGTCGAGAATGCGGCCATTGCCGCTCGATGCCATGCCGCCCGCCTGCTCTGCGATGAAGGCCAGCGGATTCGCTTCATACATTAGCCGCAGCTTGCCGCCGGGCTGGTCTTTCGTGGGCGGATAGAGAAAGACACCGCCCTTCAGCAGCGTGCGATGAAAGTCCGCCACCAGGCTGCCGATGTAGCGCGAGCTGTACTGCCGGCCCAGCGCTCCTGACCGCAGCTTGCCGACGTACTCGCGATATTTGTCCGGCCACGTCGCCGCATGTGCTTCATTCACGCTGTAGAAGCTGCCCTGCTCCGGCATTTTCATGTGCTCGCTCGTGAGCACAAACGCGCCGATCGTGGGGTCGAGCGTGAAGGCATGCACGCCGTGCCCCGTGGTGTACACCAGCACGGTCGACGGCCCGTAGACGACATAGCCCGCGGCGACCTGCTCGCGCCCGGGACGCAGGATCGATGCGTCGAGATTGCCGGCGTGCGATCCCTGCCGCCGCAGCACGCTGAAGATGGTGCCGACGTTCACGTTGACGTCGATGTTGGAGGAGCCGTCGAGCGGATCGAAAACAATGATGTACTTGCCGGTATCGACCGAGCGGTCAAACGTCACCGGCTCCTCGTCCTCCTCGCTCACCAGCGCGGCGACCGAATCGCGCAATCCCAGGCAGTGCAGTAGCGCCTGGTTGGCGTAGACATCGAGCTTCTGCTGCTGCTCGCCCTGCACGTTGGTCGCGCCGAATGCGCCCAGCGCATCGCTGAGGCCGGCGGTGCGGATCTTCGCCTCCACCATCTTCGTCGCCAGCGTAATGCCGCTCAGCAGCCAGCTGAAGGTGCCGCTGGCATCGCTGATCTGCTGCTGCTGTTGCAGGATGTGTTGCTGCACCGTCGTGATCATCGCGCCCTTACGGTCTCCCACTGAATCGGCCTCAACTCAATGCTTTCAGGCACAATCCAACTCCCTCAAAAAATAATCCGTGTAAATCCGTTCCTCTGTGTCGATCGGTGGTAAGCCTTTGCCTTATGTCAGATCGTCTGTATCAAACGGCGTTACTTTTCTGCCCAGTGCGGTGAGATCGCGCTGCCCGCGCACCAGGCCTTCGACCACTGCATTCACCTCTTCCGTGCCCACATCCGCTGTCGCGGTCATCCGCTCCAGCGTGTCCGGGCCGGCCAGGCTTTCCAGCAGCACCGTGCAGTGCGCCTGCGCCACGTGGTCGAGGCCGAGGCCTTCCGGTGTCTTGGCCTTGATGCCGACCTCGCCGGGCTTCACGCCAAGCAGTTGCGCGACCTTTTCCCGGATCTCGCCGGCGATGGGCACAATCTTCGGCTTGGCCATCACCAGCACCGTGTCGATATTCACGATGCGGTAGCCGGCGGTCGCCACTTCTTCGAGCGCAGTCTGTAGAAAGACATGCGACGCGGCGCCCTTCCAGCGCGGGTCGCTGGGCGGAAAGAATGTGCCGATGTCGCCCGCCGACACCGCGCCCAACAGCGCATCCGTGATCGCATGCAGCAGCACATCGCCATCTGAATGGCCGGCGAGACCTTCCGGATGTTCGATGGACAACCCGCCGATCACCAGCGGCACACCCGCCTTGAAGGCATGCGAGTCATAGCCGTAACCGATACGCATGCTCATCGCACCACCTCCGCTTTACTTAAAGGCTTAACACCGATGACACCGACAGGCACCGATTCTGATTGATTTCCCTTCGACTCGTTGTCCATCACGAGACGCCTGAATCGCGGTACCGCCCCAAAGTTCATCAACAGTGCTACTTCAATCTTTGTCGCTTTCAGGTAGTTCAATGTTTGGGACACATGTTCACGGATGATCGCTTCGCAAGCCTTCAATTCGACAAGAACCATTCCGTTCACAATCAGGTCGGCTCGAAATATCCCTATGTTGTTGCCGCGAAAGAATACCGGTATGGCAACTTCGCATTCAGCGCGCAGTCCAGCCTGTGCGAGTGCGATCCGCATCGCTTCACGGTAAACCGACTCCAAAAAGCCCGGCCCGAGCTCGTTATATACGTCATAAAAGACGCCAATGACTCTCTGCGTAAGGTCATCGTGCTTCCCTCGGATTTGAGCGCTGCCTATATCCATGTTTTGTTTTCAATCGGTGCTTGTCGGTGTCATCGGTGTTAAGCCTTTTCTTGTCTTCCCAGGTAGAACTCAGCCAGTTCGAGGTCGCCCGCTTGAGTCACTTTGAAGTTGCGTGCCGAGCCCGCAACGACGGCGACTTCGATCCCCGCGCGTTCCAGCAGGCTGGCTTCATCCGTTCCCACAAACTCATCTTGTGCCGCCTCTGCGAACGCCTTCTGTAACAGACCGCACGTCGCACCCTGCGGTGTCTGCGCCTGCACGATGCGCTCGCGCGGAATGGTCGCCGTCACGATCGCGCCATGGGCGGTCCGCTCCACCTGCTTGATGGTGTCGACGGCCGGCAGCCCTACGATCGCAGCGCCGGATTCAGCGATGGCGTCGATGGTGCGGTTGATGGTTTCGGCGTCGATCAGAGGCCGCGCCGCATCGTGCACCAGCACCACATCGTCCGGCCCACAGTCTGCTTCCATCACCCGCGCCAGCGCATTGGCCACCGACTGCTGCCGGATGTCGCCGCCTTCGACCACATGCACCTTCGCGCTTAGCCCAAACTCCGCCACCTGCGACTTCACCCGGTCGATCTCCGTCCCGCGCACTGCGATGTAGATCGCGGCGACGCGCTCGACCGCGAGAAACGCCCGCAGGCTGTGGATCAGCATCGGCACGCCGCCCAGCGACAGGAACTGCTTTGGCGTCGCGGCGCCCGGTGCGCCGGCGGACATTCGCGTCCCGATTCCCGCCGCCGGAAGAATCACAAATACACGCATAGCCAACGAAGTATACAAGAGTTGGCAACTCAGGAAGGCGCGTTTATCGCTCGCGTAAAAGGAGGATGGATGAGGTTGGTAGTGGGCGAGGGTGCTGCCCCCTCCCGGCACGCTAATCTGGCGTTTACCAGGGCTTATAAGGCCCCGCTGCACGGCTGGTGCTGCCCACCATGATGCGGAGTCGTATGTTCGGATCAAACCTCATGGTTCAAGTTTACCGGCAGATGCCCTGCTCCACAAGCTGCCATCACAGTTCCAGCACCAGCCGCATCTCATTCGCCGCCTGAAAGCCGAACTGCTCATACAGCGGCCGGCCGTATTTGGACGCGTGCAGCGTGACGACGCCGAGCCTGCGCGCCTTCACCTCGGCCACAGCCAGCGCCAGCAGCTCACGCGCAATCCCGCGCCGCCTCGCATCAGGTGCGACGTAGAAGTTCAGCAGATAGCCACGCTGGGGCTTGGCATCCAGAAACATCGGCGGCCAGTCCATCACCCACAAGCCCGCGCCGCCCACCGCATGCCCAGCCTCTTCCGCGATCCAGCCAATATAGCGGCCATCCAACAGCCGCTCGCGCACCCACGGGATGAAGTTTTCCCGCATCGGCCCCATGGCACGCTCTTCCGCCACGCCGGCGTCCACAAACATCAGCACGCGCTGTTCGGCCAGCAGTTCAGAGTCCGCCGCAGTAGCTCGTCGTATGGTTGACATCCATCCAGCCTAAAGCAGCCACACGTGATCCATGTATTGCTCACGATTTCAACGAACTTCGCCCGCCAGCGCCGCTCGCGAAGCTTCCAGAACGTGCTCCACATCGAGCGCCGTGTGCGCTGTAGAAACGAACGCCGCCTCGAACTGGCTGGGCGGAAGCCACACGCCGCTCTCCAGCATCGCGCGGTGAAAACGCCCGAATGCCTCCGTGTCAGATGTGCTCGCGCTGGCGAAGTCCGTCACCGGCTCGCAGGTGAAGAACCAGGTGAACATCGAGCCGATGCGGTTAGTCGTCATCGCAACACCAGCCTCGCGGGCCAGCTCCGCAACACCCTCCGCGATTGTCTTCGTCGTCCGGTCGAGCTGAGCGTAAACCTCCGCTTCATCCTCGACGAGATAGCCGATTGTTGCGATACCTGCTGCCATTGCCAGCGGATTCCCGCTCAGCGTCCCGGCCTGATACACGGGCCCAAGCGGCGCGAGGTGATCCATTACGTCCGCGCGGCCGCCGAACACACCGCACGGCAGGCCCCCGCCCACTATCTTGCCCAGCGTAGTCAGGTCCGGGGTCACGGAATAGAGCTGTTGCGCGCCGCCGAGTGAGAGGCGAAAGCCCGTCATCACCTCGTCGAGGATCAGGAGTGCGCAGTGCCCGGTGCAGAGCCGCCGCAGCCCTTCCAGAAACCCCGGCGCGGGCAAAATCACACCCGCATTGCCCACCACCGGCTCGACGATCACGCAGGCAATCTCGTTCGGCCGTGCCGCAAACGCCTCTTCCACGGCCGCCAGCGAGTTGTAAGGCAGCGCCAGCGTGAACTGCGCCGTCTCCGCCGGCACCCCCGCCGAGCCGGGAATGCCGAGCGTCGCAACGCCCGACCCTGCTTTTACCAGCAGCGCATCGGCATGGCCGTGGTAGCAGCCCTCGAACTTGATCACGAAACTGCGGCCGGTAAACCCGCGCGCCAGACGAATGGCCGACATGCACGCTTCCGTGCCGGAGCTGACGAAGCGCATCTTCTCAATCGAAGGGAAGCAGCGCCGCACAAGCTCGGCCAGCGCCGACTCGCCGCCATGGGACGCGCCGAAGCTCACGCCGCGGCCCGCTGCCTCGCGGATCGCCTCGATCACCGGAGGAAACGCGTGCCCCAGGATCATCGGTCCCCATGAGCCGAAGAGGTCGACGTAGCGATTGCCGTCCGCGTCGAACAGCGTTGCGCCTTCTGCCCGCACGACAAATGGTGGATGGCCGCCGACCGCCCGGAAGGCTCGCACCGGCGAGTTCACCCCGCCGGGAAAGAGCTCCAGCGCGCGGCGCTCCAGTTCGAGAGAATCGACGAAGGGATTGGTCTGCATCGTCCTCAGTATAAGGAGCCATTCACATTTATCCTCACGCCGCGCTGGTAGACTGGGCACGCGCCGCTGCAAACGAAGTGTCTGAAACCTCCGCCAATCCGCCCGCCGAGCACGACACCGACCTGGTAGAACCAGCGGCGCCCGCACCGGCAAAGCCCGCTCGCGAACGGGAGAAGCCGGCGGTGGCAAAGTCTTCCCGCGCTCGAGTGCCCGTAACGTACGCCGAGGCCGGAGTGGACATCGAGTCCGGCGACCGGGCCAAGCAGCGCATCAAGATGCTGGCGCGCAAAACCTTCACCAAACAGGTCCTGTCGGAGATCGGCGGCTTCGGTGGACTCTTCGCTCTCGATCTCGCGAAGTTCCCGCAGCCGGTGCTGGTTTCGTCCACGGACGGCGTCGGGACGAAGCTGAAGGTTGCGTTTGAGCTCGGTATTCACCACACCGTCGGGGCCGACCTGGTGAACCATTGCGTCAATGACATCGCGGTGCAGGGCGCGACCCCGCTATTCTTCCTCGACTACCTCGCGACGGGACGCATGCGCGACCAGGACTCCGACATGGTGGAGACCGTGGTGCGCGGACTTGTGGACGCTTGCCGCGCCAATGCTTGTGCCCTCATCGGTGGCGAGACGGCACAGATGCCCGGCTTCTACGCCGACGGCGAGTATGACCTCGCCGGCACCATCGTCGGCTGCGTGAACCGCGGCGAGATCATCACCGGCGAGACCATCCAGATCGGCGACGTGCTGATCGGCCTGCCCTCCAACGGGCTGCACACCAATGGCTACTCGCTGGCGCGCAAACTGCTGTTCGAGGTCGCGAAGTATGGCCCGGACCAGTACGTGAACGAACTGAAGGACAAAACCGGCGCGGCGCTGATGCGCACCCATCGCAGCTATCTCGCGATCCTCAAGAAACTCACGTCAGCAGGCATCGTGCGCGGCATGGCGCACATTACGGGCGGCGGCATCACGGAAAATCTGCCGAGGATTCTGCCGCGCGGAACAGCTGCTCAAGTGGATCTCGCAAGCTGGACCGTGCCCCCGCTGTTTGAGCATCTTCGCCAGCTTGGCAGCGTCGACCAGGAAGAGATGCTGCGCACCTTCAACATGGGCATCGGCATGATTGTGGTGGTGCCCGCCGAAGAAGTGAAGAAGGCCAGGGCCATTCTCAACCGCGCGAACGAACGGCACTGCGTAATCGGGCGCATCGTGCGCGGTGAACGCAAAGTGATCTACAACTAGTCTTTGGCGGCTTGTTTTCGGATTTCAATGCTTCAAGAGTTAACGCGAAAATCGCTAATCGCCCTTGAAGTAAAACTCCAGCGTTGTGGTGACTTCGGTTGGGGTGCCGCCGACGAGAAAAGGACGGAAGCGCCAGCCGCGCACCGCCGCTACCGCCGCCGGACGTAATTCTGCGGGCCCACTGACCGCATGGTCTGAAGTCACAATCCCGGTTCGCGATACAGTAACCGCGACACTGACGGTGCCGCTGACGCCATTGGCCACGCCCACCGGATAGACAGGCTGCGGAGAGGCCAGCACATAGCCAATCATCGTCGACGCCGGGACATAGAGCGGGCCTGCCGCGCCCGTAGAGCTAGTGCCCGGGGGTTCAGACTGCTGCGATGTAGTTTGCGGCAATGCGGGCCATACACCGGCCGGGGCCACATTGCGCAGCGCGGCGTGCGATTTCGACCTGGTTGATTCTGCTGCCGCCGCCGTTATCTTCGCTCTCGCCGCGACGGCGGGGGCAGAGGTGGTCTCTGCCGGGGCGGATTCCGCAAGTGGTGCGGTAACCGTTGTTGCCGCCTCCGCCGGCGCAGGAGGAGTGTCCGCAGGCGTGCCCAGATGAGGCGCCGATTCGAGATCCTTAAACTGCGGAACCCGGTCCGTGTGAAGTGTCCGATAGGCAATCACTCCGGCAAGCCCGCCCGCAAAAACAGTAAGCCCCGCAAGAGACAGGAAGACCCTCCGCGGCGAGAGGCCCAGGACGAAGTTCTGGATGCGCTCTATGGGCGAGAGCGGCTCGTCGTCGGCATCGAGGTCCGCCAGCGTCGTTGCCGGTGGCAGGATCGCGTCAGGCGCCGGCAGATCCAGCGCCGCCGCGGCTGGCAGAGTTGGCAATGCTGCTACTGGAGGCGCGAGTATCTGTGCTGGAGGCTCCGCATGATGGATCGACGCCGGTGCCTCCGACCCCGGACGCCGCGAAGGCGCGAGGTATGCGTGCCGCGCCAGGAACGCGTCTTCGCTGAAAACCCGCGATGTGGGAACCGCACTGGCCCATGCCGGGGCAGCGGCGACCAGGGCGTCGATGCCCCGGGGGCGCTCATCTGTCTCCGAGGCCTGCGCGAGGAAGGTATCCTCCGCGCGCAGATTTGGTGCTGGAATCGGCCGCCGCCTCGCGAATGACTCCACATCCGAGTCGGAGGAGTACAGGCTGTCGTCGTCCTTTTCCTCCATGCGGTTGTGCCGCGCCGGAAAGGGAATGACACTGTCCGGCAACGATGGTGATCGCTCGCGCTCCCGGCGCGCGGGTTCGCGCGCCGCTGAACTCAACTGCTGAATGTGCGGCCCGAGCCGGCTGACGCGGCCCTCAATCTCCTCGAGAATGCGCTTCAGTTCACCGAGCGTCATTCGGCCGAGGTCATCGGCGTGAACGCCCGCGAGCGGAGATTCAAGGTGCTCCGCGTCCTGGGCACGTTCTCGCCGCACGAGGCTGAGAGCCTCCTGCACCGTGCGCCGTCCAGCCGCCGTAACGGTGGGCTCGGCGTTTCCGGCTCCGACGGCGAGTTCGTTGCGTGCAAAGGCGTCGCCACCCGGCTCACTCATCGGTGGCTTGCGCGCTGCCGGCGACGGCGGGGGCCATATCTCTGGCTCAACGGAATCGACGATGCGCTGCAGATCGCGATTGCGCCATGCCTCATAGCCGGTCAGAAAAGCGGCCCGCATGTCCGGCGGAATTTCCGAGCTTGTGTCCCCCTCGGCCGAAGCGCCGCCGCCCAGCGCCCGCGCCACAAGACCGAGCAGTTCTTCCGCCGAGAGGTCGCTCTCGCCCATATGACTGATGGCGTTACAAAGCGTGAACAGACCGCTGCGAAGCGCATCGCTTCCGGCCAGATCCGAGGCAAAAGAGTCGAGCGTCAACGCGAGCCCGGAGCGCTTTCGCTGGCGCTCAAAGAGGATCGTTAGGTCGCCGAGGTACTGACGCTCGGACACCTTCCCTGGGCGCGCAATGGAGAGTGAAGCCACCGACATGACCTCAATCGCGTTGCAGAATGCCCCGACGGAACGCGAGAGGTCTACTCTAGTCCAAAAGTTGTAGGTTTTTCTACCCTGTTGCAACCGATTTTGACGAGAAATCCAATTTTCGGTCTCGAAACGGCCCGAAATTTGCTTAGCTGGTTACCTTTTATCAACTAGTAAATACCTGAATCGCAACGAGCTAGCGGTTCATTACCTTCGCCTGGCATACGCATTCGCCGTTGTGACGCCGGCTTTGCCCATTCCACGGTCCATCGCCTGGTTCGCCAGTCGATCAGCGTCCTTGTTCTTGTGGCGCAGGGCGTGCGCGATCTCGAAGGCTTCCAACCGGACAATGCGCTTGCGGGCCTCGTCATAGAGGGGCTTGAGCCCCGGGCTCTTCACCTTGTACGCGCCCAGGATCTGGCGGACCATCAACTCAGAGTCGGAGACGACTCGCAGGCGCCGATGACCATGGGCGAGAGCGAAGTTGAGCACCGCCAGCAGCCCGGAGTATTCGGCGAAATTGTTGGTCTGGATACCCAGAAACTCAGACAGTTCGGCAAGCACCTCGCCGTTGGAGTCCTGGATGACAGCGCCAAAGCCCGCTGGCCCCGGGTTGCCGCGGGCGCCCCCATCGCAGTGGGCGGTGATCCAGCCCGAGCCGGCGCGCGGGGATGCGGAGGATGGGAAGAGGCTGGGCTGTGCGGATTGATCTGCCATGTCCGTACCAGTTTAAGTTCTCTGCTCTAGATTGTCAGTTTGCACTGTGGAAACAGCACTGACAGCGCCTTTCCTGACAACCGACGCCTTCGAACTGAGAACTTTTTCCGGCTTACCTTTTGCCTTGTCCGGGGTCTATCAACCAGATCGCATCTTCCTGACTCCGGAGTCGGAAACGATGAATGCAGAAGGTTTGGGCCTGGAGGCACGAGGCCAGCTCTCCCCGGTTCTCTCTACGCTTTCCAGCGGCGCGCGCCGCAAAAGGGGAGTCGTCCGTACACCAGCGCCTGTAGTCGGCGAATTGATGGCGGCTGCGGCTGCCGTGAGCGCACCGCGAGCCATTCCCATGCCGTCGGCGATAGAATCTTCGACAGCGATGCCGAAGGCTACGGTCCAGACCGGCGTAAGAGTGCGCAATAACTCCCGCTTGACGCCGGCGCAGCTGGAGGCGCGCGCGCAGCAGCGGGAGGAGGATGATGACCTCATCCGCGAGGCGCAGAACGGCGATCGCGCCGCGTTCGACGCCTTAGTGCGGCGGTACGACCAGGCGGTGCTGCGGCTTGCGCTGCACATGCTGGGCAACGAGCAGGATGCCCAGGACATTCATCAGGAGGCGTTCCTGAAGGCATATCGCCACCTGGGCAACTTCCGGTTCGAGTGTTCGTTTTACACGTGGGTCTACCGCATCGTAACGAACCTTTGCCTTGACCAGCTTCGGCGCCGCAAGAGCCGCCGCGAAGACCCTGCAACCATCGTGGATGCGCAGGGCGACGAGATGGACCTGCTCTCGAACGTGAGCGACACGCGGGCCATGGCCAATCCGGCGCGCGAGCTGGACCGCAAGCAAATGGGCCAGCGCATCGCCGAAGCTCTGGACAAGCTCACGCCTCGCGAGCGTACGGTTTTTGAGTTGAAGCACTACCAGGGCTTGAAGTTGCGCACCATCGGGGAGATGTTGAGCACGACCGAGGAGACGGCAAAGAACACGCTCTTCCGGGCCACCCGCAAGCTGCGCGCCAGCCTGGCGGAGTTGAGAGAGGTCAAGACGTAGGTTTTGCAGTACGGCAGGGGAGCCCAGGCAGTTTCCAATTGGAAGAGATCATCGACGTTCGACGAAGCGCCGCTCAGGCGCAAGGCAGTACCTAACGGGCAGACACGCAGAGACCCGGCAAAGCAAGAGAAAGCGGCTAGGAAGCATTTTTGAGGCTGGTTGAGGTAGAGGCAATGAAGTGTGAACAGGCGCAGCAGTACATCGTGCTGGTTACGTATGGCGAGCTGCCGGATGAACAAACGGCAGCGCTTGAGCGCCATCTGGAAGAGTGCGAAGGGTGCAGCAATGAACTGAGATCGCTGCTGGCGATGCATGAGGCGTTGGCTGTGCGGCCGGTGCTGGAGCCCACGCCGAACCTCCTGGCGCAGTCCAGAATGCGCCTGGACGAGGAACTGGACCTGATTCCGCCACATGGCTTCCTGACCCGGCTGCGTGGCAATTTTTATGCCTGGGTCGGATATCTGAAGAGCGCGCCTGCGCTTGCCACGCTGCTGGTGGGCGTCGGTTTCCTTTGCGGCAACTTCGCAAACCGCTATGAAGTGGCGCATCAGCGCAGAGTTCCGTCGCCTGTCATTCTCAGCAACACAACCAATGGCACCATCGCGGACATCACCAGCATCGCGCAGACGCCGAACTCCGAGGTGGTGCAGGTAACCTATGATCGCGTCACGCCGGAGACAGTGCAGGGATCGCTGGACGACCCTCAGATTCGGCAGTTGCTGATGATCGGCGCGAAACCTGCGGCCAACAGCGGCGTCCGCACGGACTCGGTCGCCCTGCTGGCGAATGAGTGCCGCGTCGGGCATGAGTGCGTGTCGGGCAGCGGCAGCATCCGCAACGCGCTGATGAGCAGCCTTCACAATGACGCCAACCCGGCGGTGCGGCTGGCCGCGCTCAACGGCCTGCAGCCTTATGTCGCGGCGGACGAGCGCGTGCGCGACGCTGTGATGCAGGCGCTGATGCATGATCCCAATGCGAAGGTCCGCACCGAAGCCATCAACATGCTGGAGCCGGTGGATTCGGATTCAAGCGTCCGGCAGGCGATGCGCACTGTCTCTACAACAGACGAGAACCCGTACATCCGCACCGTCAGTGCGCAGGTGCTGGAAGGCTCGCCGGATATTCAGTAGCAGCGGTATGATTCTCGCGCCGTGTGCGGCGCGGCATTTTGAGGCGTCGGAATGAATCGCACGATTCAGATCGGGTTGGTCCTGGCGGCAGCGGTTCCGATGCTGCTGCGCGCGGAGAGCGCCACTCTTGCAGCGCCGGCGAACTCCGCGGCATGGATGCTCTCCGAAGCCGCCGCCGGATCCCATGGCGGGTCGAGTTCAAGCGCAGGTTATCTCGGCGTCGACCTGCGCGACATCTCGCAGGATGAGTTGGGAACGCTGAAGCTGAAGGACGCTCGTGGCGCGGAGATTGTGCTGGTCGATCATGATGCGCCCGCGGGCAAGGCCGGCCTGCGCGAGCATGATGTTGTCCTGCAGATGAACGGCCAGGCGATCTCCACCAAAGAGCAGATCAGCCGCATGCTGCGGGACTGCGCGCCCGGCAGACTGGTGACCCTGCTGATCAGCCGTGATGGCAGGCAGATGACGGTGACGGCGCAGATGTCCACCCATGAAGAGGTCGATCGCGATGCCTGGGAACACCATGTCGTCGCGCCCGACCTGGATCTCGGCGATCCCTCCGACGAAGGTCCGGGAGAGCCTTCGCAGGCTGCGCCGCCGGTCCGCGCGGGCAACAGTTTCATCGGTTCGGTACTGAGGAGCTCCAGTTACAACGGAGCGATCCTGGAAAAGATGCCGCCGCAACTGGCGGACTACTTTGGCGTGGCAGGTGGGCGCGGGCTGCTGGTGATGAGCGTAAAGCCTAACTCTCCGGAAGCGCTGGCAGGCATGCACGCCGGCGACGTGGTGGTGCGTGCGAATGACAAACCCGTCGCCTCGACCGGCGACTGGTCGAAGGCGGTCAAGAACACCAAAGGCAAGCCGTTCCGGGTGGTCGTGCTGCGCGACAAGAAAGAGCAGACGCTGACATTGATGCCCGATTCGCGCAAGCACTCGGCGCTGGAGTTTCCCGTGCTGCAGATCGAGCAGGCGCCCGCCGCAATCGCGCGCCTGGGGTTGAGCTGGCTGCCGGGCTCTTAGGCTTCAAATCCAACCAGGCGGGCACAGCGGCCTGCCAATCAGATTGCCTTTCCGGCCAGCTTCCGCTTCAGGTCTTCCGCAATCAGTTTGCCGTGGAAGCGCCCGTTCTCGATGAAGATTTCGTTCGTCCGCTCCCCTGCAACGATCACGCCCGCGAGGTAGATTCCCGCCACGTTCGATTCCAATGATGCGGGATCGCAGACCGGGCAGCGCGCGTTCGCCTCGTCCAGCTTCACTCCCAGCCGCTCGATGAACTCAAAGTCCGGATGATAGCCGGTCAGCGCGAAGACGAAGTGGTTGGGCAGCGTCTTCTCGCCCTCAGCAGTCGCCAGCGTCACATCGTCTTCCGTGATGCGCGTCACGCTCGAAGAAAAATACGCCTTGATCTCACCGTTCTTGATCCGGTTGGTGATGTCGGGCAGAATCCAGTACTTCACATGGCGGTGCATCTGCTCGCCGCGATGCACCAGCGTCACCTTCCCACCGTGTCGCCATAGATCGAGCGCCGCAATTGCCGCCGAGTTCTTGCCGCCGATCACCACCACCTCGAGCCCGAAGTAAGGATGCGGCTCGTGGTAGTAGTGCTTCACCTTGGGCAGGTCTTCGCCGGGAATGGAGAGATAGTTCGGAAGATCGTAATAACCGGTAGCGACAACCAGCTTGCGCGCGCGATGCGTCAGCGCGCGCCCGAAGCGATCCCTAGTTTCTATCGCAAAATCGCCGTCCTCACCCGACGCCTGCTCGACGGTCTCGTACTGCCGCACATCGAGCGCATAGTGCTCGGCGACCTTGCGGTAGTATTCGAGCGCCTCCGAGCGCGTAGGTTTCTGGTTCGGGCTGGAGAACGGCATGTCGCCAATCTCCAGCAGCTCCGGCGTAGTGAAGAAGGTCATGTTCGCCGGATAGTGGAACAGCGAGTTGCAGAGACAGCCCTTGTCCACCATCACGGCACGAAAGCCCGCGCGCTGCGCCTCAATGGCGCACGCCATTCCCGTAGGACCGGCGCCGATGACAAGCAGATCGTAGATGTCGGAAGCGCCCGCGCCCATGGTTTGAGTTTAGCTGGCGCAGGGAAGAATTATTTTGGTTCCGGCTGAATTTGCGCGAAGAGAGGAGCGAGATCAACATAGATCGCAGTGCCGGGAACTTCAAGCCGCTCGGCTCCAATCCAACCGGCAGCCGTGCACATCCGGCCGCTGCGGGTTGCCGGGTCGATCAGCCAGATCGTCTCGACGCCCATGTGTAGATAATCCTCGCAACGTTCCTGCAGTTCGGAATAAGTGTCGTCAGGCGAGAGTATCTCGATGATGAGCAGCGGCGGCGCAACGAGAACGTCTGGCTGTGGACCAGCACGCAGTACCACGAGATCGGGAATGCGGATGCGATTCGGCGCAACCCGGGTTCGTTGTTCGGTGCTGCCGGTGATGTTCCACACCGGCTCATGCTGAACGAACCATGCCGCCAGCAACATCTGCAGTCTTGCGTGCTCCCATTTGCCCACGTTGCGCTCTCGCAGCTCTCCGTCGATGTACTCCCGGTCAGGGCGGTACGTCGTGCGCAGGTACTCGGACACCGGCAGTTGGACTGCGGTCGCCATGCTGTAAGTGTACTCCGGCAGGATTCACAAAAATGCAAATCCTCCTGATTGCGAAATCAGGAGGACTTGCAAGACTTTAGGTTTGGCCTACAGCTCGACCAGCTTGTGCGCGATGGCGAAGAGCGCAAGCTCAAGCCGCGTAGAAACGCCGGTCTTGTCGAACACGTTCGACAGATGCCGCTTCACGGTTTCTTCAGAGATTGAAAACTGCGTCGCGATATCGCGGTTGCTGCAGCCTTCCACGATGCAGGTGACTACCTCAAGCTCGCGCGGCGTCAGTCCATACGTCTTGCGCTCAGGCACAGCCGCGGCCTGCGCCATCAGCTCCTGCAGGGCCTTCAGCAGGTTCACAACGCGCTCGCCGCCGATCCAGTAGTCGCCCTGCACCACGGCGCGGAGTGCCTGGCCCAGGTCGCCGGCAACCGAATCCTTCAGCACGATGCCGCGCGCGCCGATCTGCAGCGCCTCGATGATCTGCTGCGTGGAAATGGTGCTGGTCAGCAGCACAATCTTCACGCGCGGCGACTTCGTCATGATCGCGCGCATGGCTTCCAGGCCCGGCAGGCGCGGCATGGCAAGATCCAGCAGAAGGATGTCCGGTTCGAGTTCAAGCGTCTGCGTAATCGCGTCATCGCCGTCTTCGGCCTCGCCCGCGACCTCAAAGCCGGGCTCGTTCATCAGCATGTTCTTCACGCCGAAGCGGACGACCGGATGGTCATCGGCGACCACGATGCGAATATTCGCCGCCGGTGTTGCGGTAGCGGATGCCTTCTTGGTTGCGGTCTGGCTCATTGCGGCTCCTCGGGGAACGGCACACTCTTCGCGCACAGCCCGGCGCAGTGCTCCCGGTTCAGGCGCGTGCACTCAGCATACGCTCCAGCTGGTCACACGCGTGCGCAAGCTCATCTAGAGAGTTAACGGCGCTTCCGGCAGCATCCGGACCGCGCTTTTCCAGCACCGCCGCAATGCGGTGCATCTCCGTTGCCCCCAGCATCCCGCCGCTTCCTTTGATCGCGTGTGCTTCGCGCATGAACTGTGCGTCATCATGCTCCGCAGCCAGCGAGCGCATATTCGCGATGCGGGCCCTTGCGTCGTTCAGGCACATGGCATACATCTCGTGGAGCTGCTTTGCCGGCATTGCGCTGGCGAGCTGGCCATAGATGATTTCATCCAGAATCACCTGCGCGCCTGGAAGGGAAGAGCCAGTCTGGGTTGGGGAGCTGCGAACGCCGTCCATAACCTTGTTCGATGCAGGTACATCGACAGACGCCGCTAGTGATTCAAGCACGGCGCCGCGGTCTTCTATGGGCGAAATACGCGGCTTCGGCCTGCTGCGCGATGGAACCGTACCAACTCTCACGGTTGCAGCCACATCCCTGCCCCCATGCGCAGCAATCGCAGCTTCGATCTCCGCAACTCCGAGCGGCTTGGGAAGAAAGCCGTCGAAGTGAGCCAGAGTCGCTTCCGCCGGCCGGCTGCCGCTCATCGCCAGCAATAGAGGCTTGCGGCCGCACGCGCGCCGCAAACGTCCGGCCAGTTGCTCCGGGGTCGAGCTGCCGGGCATCTGCATGTCCGTGAGGATTACGTCCGGGCGCGCCGACGATTCAAGCAGCGTCAGCGCGGCATCGCCGGACTCCGCGGAGAAGACCACATACCCTTTGGCCTCCATCAGCGCAGCCAGCAGCTCGCGGCTCATGTCGTCGTCGTCGATGATGAGCAGCCGGATTGGGGAGCGCCTTTGCGCCATGGCTGCGCTAAAGAGTATCAGGAGGCGGCCGTCGAAGACCGGCGCGATTGTTCACCCGCCTGCACCGCGAATCGATTAAAGTGGTGCCCATGGCCGACCAGCGCGATCCGGTGCAGAGCAGTGCGGCGAAGACCGACGCACTGGAAGCCCGCGTCGTCCGGCTGGAACAGGCTCTGGCCGACTTGCGGCGCCAGATCGCCGAACGTAGCGGCACAGTCGTTGTCGCCGCGGTGCAGGAAACTGTGGTGCAAGAGCCAGTCCCGCGCGACACCACTTCGCACACCACGCCGCCGCAGGCAGAGCGCGCGCCGCACACCCCATCCCCACCGCCTCCTATTCCTTCGGGATTCCTCGCTGGGCAACCACGCCACGCAAAAGAGCCTTCCGCGCCGCGCACGGAGGCCTCCAGCGCATCGCTGGAGAGCCGGATCGGATCGCAGGTCCTCAACCGCGTCGCAATCGTTACCCTGTTGATCGGCGCCGCATACGGGCTCAAGCTGGCGATTGACTACGGCTGGCTCGGTCCATTGGCCCGCGTTGTGATTGGAATCATTGCCGGCGCGGGGCTGGTGCTGTGGTCCGAACGCTTTCGCGCCAAAGGCTTCGCCGCGTTCTCCTATTCGCTGAAGGCGGTCGGCTCGGGCGTTTTGTATTTGTCGCTCTGGGCGGCATTTCGGCTTTTCCACCTCATCCCGGCGTCCCTCGGATTGCTGCTGATGATCTGCGTCACGGCATGGAACGCCTTTATGGCATGGGCGCAGGACTCTGAGCTGCTCGCCGCGTATGCCATTGCCGGCGGCTTCGCCACCCCGCTCCTGCTCTCCACCGGCGGCAACCACGAGATCTTTCTCTTCACCTATATCCTCGCCATTGACCTCGCGACGATTGTCTTGGTGCGGCTGCGCGGATGGCCGCGCCTCTTGCTCGGCGCATTTCCGCTGACCGTCGGCTACTATATCGGCTGGTACGCCGAGTTCTATCACCTGGACGCAATGAACGTGACCCTGCTGTTTGTTGCGTTGTTCTGGGCCGTCTTCGCCAGCGTGCCACTCGGCCCACGCAGCGCCGACTCAGCGACGGCGGCCGCCCGCGCACTGAAGCGCAGCACTGTCCTCGAAGATATTCTGCAGCCGCTCTGCAACGCCGCTTTTGTAGCGCTGGCCTGTTACGCCATTCTGCAGGACGCGGACGAGCGCACCATCCTTCCGTGGGTGATGGTGGGGCTGGCTGCGCTCTATCTGGCAATCATGCGCGCTCCGCAGACGCGCACCGCCTCCGCCATCCACCTCTCGCTTGCCGTCGTCTTTTTGACCATCGCAATTCCGCTGAAAGCCAGCGGCCACTGGATCACCGTAAGCTGGCTGGTCGAAGGCCTTGCGCTGATGTGGGTCGCAGCACGGCTCTCCGCCGCAAGAGACCACGCGCCCGAAGAGAGCGATCCGGGAACAGCACATGCCGCGCGTGTGCTGCGTCCGCTGGCGGCGGCATCGCTGCTGCTGGGCTTCTGCGGAGTCTGCGTGCATGCCTTCGGGCTGCTCGATGTGGCAACGCTCTCGCTCTGGAACAAGGGCACCGGCACCGCGCTCACCGGCATCGCTGTGTTCGCGACTGTGGGATGGCTGGCCCTGCGGGCTGAGTCCGCCGCGCGTGATCGCATCACGTCTTGGAGCAGTATCGCCGCCGGTTCTATCCTGCTGATCGACACTACCGCCGCCATCCTCACACTGCGCGAGCTAGGCCTCTCCTGGCAATGGGAATACGCACACCCCGCCTTCCGCAGCGCGGACTTCGTGACTGCATTGATCGGACTGGCGATCTTCGCCGCTGTCATTGCGGTGTCTCTACGGCTCGCGCGAACCAACACCCGCGACACGTTCTGGCTGCGGTGCGCGGCACTTTCAACCATCGCCTTCAATCTGATCGCAGTGCTCACCGGAGTGCGCGAAGTGAGCTCCGCATTCGCCCCGCTGCCCGGCAACCCCAACCTGGACGCAGCATTGCAACAGGCCCTTGCCATCTCCGGCTGGTTGATGATCTATGGCGCGCTGCTGCTGGCAATTGGTTTCTGGCGGCGTTCCAGCTTTCTGCGCTGGCAGGCGCTGGTGCTGCTCGCAATCACCATTCTCAAGGCGTTTCTCTATGACATGCGCGACCTCAGCCAGGGCTATCGCGTCGTCAGCTTTCTGGCGCTCGGCGCGCTGCTGATGGTGGTCAGCTTTGCCTATCAGAAGGATTGGCTGAACCTGCGCGGCGCGAACCCTGAGCAGCCGGATCAGGCAGCCTCCCCAGGTTCAACGGCCCCAAACCATGCGGCGGCTGGGCCCGATTCCGGAGTTGCACAATGAAGGTTGCCGTATTGCTGGCCGCTGCCCTGGCGTTGCAGGCCACGGCATCAAGTCCGGATGGTCCTCCTGTCGCCCAGCCGAAGTACATGCGCTATCTGCGCGCGCTCAATGTGCCGCAAGGGAGTGGCCAGGCCTGCGCTGTGCTCGACGCAGAGGTCTTTCCTCACGCCGCTCCGTCGCTGATTGACCTCCGCATATTCCCCGCCACCACTGCCGCTGCAGTCAACGGTGGCGCACCGCATGAGATTCCTTACGCCATCACCCTGAGCCAATCCATCAGCCAGGAGACGAGCGAGGCCCGTCTCCTCAACCTCGGAATGGATGCCCGGGCCATCAGCTTTGATCTCGAGATGCCGCAGCGGCCTTACTCCAACGTCACCCTCAACCTCGATCCTTCGTTGCACAATTTCCTCGGCACCGCCACCGTTACAGCCTCGGATGCGCTCGGAGGCAAAGGCCACTCCGTCTCCTTCGGCGCGTTCACCATCTTCGATCTCACCGCGCAGCGCCTCTCGCGTTCCACCACGCTGCCGCTGCCTGAGTCGACATTCCCGTATCTGCACATCTCTCTCTCCATGGCGAATGCACCTGGAGCGGCCAGTCCGGAACAGAGCGCCACGCGGTTTATGCCGTCGATGGTCACAGGTGCTACGGTCCCGCCCAGCCGCGAGGCACAGGCCATCTACACCACCGTGGCCGAGACCAGCGCGATTGCCACCGTCGGCCGCGAAAGCATCGCCAGATTCGAGATTCCCCCGCGCGTGCCCGTCGAGCGCGTCGAGTTCGTGATCGCCCCGGACTACAAGGGCAACTTCAGCCGCGATGTACTCCTCACCGCGACGCCAGTGCCGCTCGCGAAAGGCGCCGCGGACACAACAGTTGCATCCATTGCCGACGGCGGCAATATGGACGCCGACCAGCGCCCGCCCTTTCCGGAGACAGTCACGGGGACCATCCTCCGCGTCCGTGCGAACGAAGCAGGGCGCGAAATCCATACCGAAGAGCTGACCGTCCCAGCCGTGCTGGGCGCCAACCTCCAGCGTGCGGCAAAGGTCGAGGTTGTCATCCAGAACGGCGACGACCAGCCGCTGCCCATCGCTGCCGTGCGCCTCCAGATGCGCCAGCGGCGTCTCTGCTTCGATGCGGGCGCCGCAGCCGCCGCACCGATCGCGCTCTACTACGGCGACCCCACACTCTTCGCCCCTGTATATGACTACGAGCGGCTGTTCACGCCGGAGGAAAAGCCGCTCGCTGTCACTCTGGGCCCGCAGCTCGCCAACCCAAACTTCACGCCGCGCGCCGGCCCGCCCCGCTCTTTCATCGATCGCCACCCTGAAGTGCTCTGGATCGCCCTGATCGCCGCGATCGCCGCCCTGGGATTTGTCGCAGTCAAGTCCGGCAAAAGTGTCGGGCGCTAGGGCCAGTTAGAAGTTTGCAACCGCACCGGTAACTCTGGTCATCTTTTTGCGCAAAAATGCCAAAAGTTTTCCGTTTCGTCTTGACGCCGACATTTCGCCCCGCGTAGATTGCTCCCACTCCCCCAAAACAGTTTGCCGCCCGGGCTTGGCGCAGAACTCTTCGTTCGTTGTAAGAGGCTGCCTGTGTGTAAGTTGTACGTCTTCCAGACGCGCGTCGGACCGTTTTTTATCGCTTACTCGTGCGGGCATTTCCGCCTGGTCCATGACAACGAGATCATTGGCAGCTTTGGCTCTGCGGAAGAGGCCGCCCGCTATCTCGCCTTCCGCCGCGGCTTCTTGCTCCCAAGTGGTATCGACGCTGCCATCCTCGCCATTCCCGCCAACCTCGCCCGCTGGGAGAACTGCCTGCAGGTCGCCGCAGGGACCGCCTAAGGCAGAATCGAACAGGGCGCGGCGGACGAACGTCCACAAACATTTCCGCCACTTTCAAAGCAGCCGGTCTATCCTGCTTTGGACCGGTGAGTATCTGTGGAGATCGTGATGACCGCCCGCAAGCTAATCAAGTTCCCGATCCTCGTCTTCTGTTTTTCCCAGGCCCATCTATCGCCATCACAAACGATGCGTCAGCCATCGCCTGACCCCATGGCCATCGGCAAGCAGGCTCTGGCCAAAAACGATTTTGCCGCGGCAAGAGATTTCTTTGCCGCATATCTGAAAGACAATCCGGACAATCTCGAGGCGAAGTTTGACGCCGGAAACGCCGCGCTCGGGCTGAGGGACTATGACACCGCTGCGCAGGATTTCCATCAGGTGATCGCTAGAAATCCCGCCATGTGGCCCGCACACAAGAACCTTGTCATTGTCTATGCGGGGCAGGGCAAGTGGACGGACTTCGACCAGGAACGAGCGGCAATCCAGCAAGCGCGGTTACAGCGGTCGCCCGGCTTGACGGCGACAGACGCCGATGTGGTTGACATCATTTACGTCGGTCCGGACCGCTACATCGCAAAGGCATTCGCGACTTTGAACGGCCGCTTCCACGTTCGTTACAACATCTACCACCTCAATGAGGAGGGCAAGGCGGATTATTGGATCGCTTGCGAGTCGGACGATGTCGATCAGACATTCTTTGCAAAGAAGCACCCAAAGGAAGCCGCCGCCGGAGAGCGAAGCTTCTCGCTGGACTCCTACACACAGATCGTTAAAGTAGGAGACCACCTGACGCAAACGCACGGCACCATTAAGTTCTATCCCGATGGCGAGCCAACCTACGAAACGGTACGCGCAGACGTGGTTTCGGTGCTGGAGCATCGGACTGCGCCCATCAGTTCAACCACAGTTGGCCCGAAACCATCGCAGCCGCAATCTTCGCGAGACGCAACGCCGCCTTCCGCCCAACAATAGCCGCGGAAGACCATTACCGAAACGCGGCGTCCACTTCCCGGTAGTAATCCGGCGCCTTCAGCAGCTCGCGCGGCTTCGATCCATCCGCCGGCCCCACCAGACCGTCGCGTTCCATCAGGTGGATCAGGCGTTACGGTCCGGTCTTCCTCGCGCGACAGAGTTTTGGCAGAGGGTGCTTGGCTGATTCGATGGCCATCAGCCGACTCCTAACCCAGCCTTCCAAGATCGCGTGCCGCATGATAGACGCGGTGATCACCAACATCTCAGTGGCTTGGTAGACGATCCAATATGGCCTTCGTAGAAAGAACCGAACGGGTTTGGCTGTCACGTCGGAGCGGGGACGACCGAGTGCCGGAAAATCTGCCAGCAATTGAAACGTATTGAGCAGCCTCGCGCGTGTAGCAGACGCAGCGGAAGAGCCGAACTCTCGCGTGAGATAGATATCGATGGCGTCGAGATCGGCTAGGGCCGACGGGAGAACCCTAACCCTCATGCCACTCGCGATGCGCGGCGCTGTTCCAGCAGGCTCTTTGCTTCTTCCAGCGAATAGCCTTCACCCCGCGCTAACTCGCCAAAGCTCTCATCCAGATCGCCATCGATCGCCTCGCGGTTTCGCAGCAGCCAGTCTTCCTCTGCCTCGATCAGATCGAGCGCGTGGGCCAGCAACTCTGATGGCTCGCGGAACGCCCCGCGAGCCAACTGGCGCTGGATGCGCTTCTCGGTGTTCGAGTCGAGAGCGATTGCCATGAGGTGAGTATAAACCTCGCCCATTACCGCAGCGCCGCGTCCACTTCCCGGTAGTAATCCGGCGCCTTCAGCAGCTCGCGCGGCTTCGATCCATCCGCCGGCCCGACCAGGCCATCGCGTTCCATCAGGTCGATCAGATGCGCCGCCCGTCCATAGCCGATACGTAGCCGTCGCTGCAGCAAACTGGTCGACGCCTTGCCAAACTCGAAGACCAGCCGCACAGCATCGTCGAACAGCTCGTCGTGCTCCTCGGCGTCGCTGCCCTCCACGATCTCCTTGCCCTGCTCATCCTTCGGCCCTTCGAGGAAGCCGTGGACATACTCCGCCTCGCCCTGTTCTTTCCAGAATGCCGTGACGGCGGAGATTTCCTTTTCCGTAACAAATGGCGCGTGCAGGCGCTGCACGCGGCTGGTGCCCGGCGCGAGGTAGAGCATGTCGCCCTTGCCGAGCAGCGATTCCGCGCCGTTCGAATCGATGATTGTCCGCGAGTCCACTTTGGTCGCCAGGCGGAAGCTCATGCGCGTCGGGACATTCGCCTTGATCAGCCCGGTGATCACGTCCACCGACGGGCGCTGCGTGGCCAGCACCAGATGGATGCCCACGGCGCGCGCCATCTGCGCCAGCCGCGTGATGGATTCTTCCACGTTCGCGCGATCAAGCATCATCAGGTCGGCCAGCTCGTCGATGATGATAATGATGTAGGGCAGCGGCTCTTGATTCGCATCCTCAAAGAGATATTCGCTGCCGTGGTCGAAGAGCTTATTGAACTGATCGATGTTGCGTACATGGTTTGCGGCCAGCAGCTTCAACCGCCGCTCCATCTCGCGCACCGCATTCCTCAGCGCGTTCGCCGCCAGCTTCGCTTCCGTGATGATAGGGGTAAACAGGTGCGGAATACCTTCATACATCCCGAGTTCCACGCGCTTCGGATCGACCAGGATCATCCGCACCTGCTCCGGCGTCGACTTGAAGAGCACGCTCATGATCATCGCGTTGATTGCAACCGACTTTCCCGAGCCGGTCGACCCGGCGATCAGCACGTGCGGCATGGACGCCAGATCGGCAGTCACAATGCGGCCGTTGATGTCCTTGCCCAGCGCAATCGCCAGCCGCGACTTCGACTGCGCGAACGATTCGCATTCCACCACGTCGCGCAGCCAGATCGTTTCGCGCTCCGAGTTCGGCACCTGAATGCCGACCGTAGACTTACCCGGCATGCGCTCGATCAGGATCGACTCCGCCGCCATCGCGAGGCAGAGATCGTCCGCAAGCCCCGTAACGCGGGCATACTTCACGCCTGCGTCAGGCCGGAACTCGAACGTCGTAACCACCGGCCCCGGATTGATCTGTGTAACCTGACCGTCCACGCCGAACTCGGCGCACTTCGCCACCAGCGTACGCGCCTCGTCGCGCAGCGCCTGCTCACGCACAATATGCGCCTCCTCCGAGCGGAAGAGCAGCGAAGATGACGGCAATTTGTAACCGCGAATGGACTTTGGCGTGATCGCCACCGGCTTGATGTCCGCGTCGGCGCGCTTGCCGAAGGAGATCGCCTGCGGCGCCTCATCGCGCGCTGGCTTGGGCGCGGCAAAGGTCTCCGCGATCGGCTTCAGCGGCGCAACCGGACGCGTCGTCTCAGCCTTTGGCGCTCGTGCAGGCGGCATCTCCGGCAGGTCGAACAGTTGGCCGTCGCGCGCCGGTGCGGCCGCCGCCGCCAGAGCCTCCGCAAACGGCGCCGCAGCAGCTGTCGCAGCCGAGAGCGGCGTCACCGGCGCGGCGTCGACATTGGTGCGCGGCATCGCCTGGAACACCGACGGATGCGTATCCCCAGGCTGCTCGGCAACGGAGTCGACTTGCGCACCGCGCCGCTTCCGCCTACCCAGCCAGCCGAACAGGCTGCCCAGCAGGGTCTGTGGAGCCTCCTGCGCCTTGCGGTCGCGCTCCATCTCCGCCGCCGCAGCAGCCAGGCCCTGCTCGCGCTTGCTTACAAAAACATTGCCGGCGCCCGGCTCGGCAGTATCGTCCAGCTCGCCGGGTCTTTCCGCCTTCTTCTGCGCACGTCGCATGCGCCACCCCGCAAGCCGCTCCTGGATGCGCCACACAAATGCAAAGTGACGCTCCGTCCACTCTCGTGCAGTCAGGAAGGTAAATGTCGTCGCCAGATACAGCGCCATCGCTACCATCAGCGTCAGCACAATCGCCGCGCCCGGCAGGTTCAGATAGTGCAGCAAAGTGTCGGCCAGCAGCCGCCCGCTGACGCCCGCAACCGGCAGCGCATGCCGCCAGTAGAGGCTGCGCGGCAGTAACCCCAGCGCCGCCGGCGCGAAGACGATCCAAAGGCCCAGTCCCAGGAACCGCGCCCGGGCCGATCCGGCCGGACGCTGCCGCATCCAGCAGAACCCTACTCGCCCAATCACGATCGGCAGAAAAAACGCCGCGATGCCAATGACCTGCAGCAGCAGGTCCGCCAGCCACGCTCCCGCCAGGCCGGTCCAGTTGTGCGCGCCCACTCGGCCACCCGCAACGGTATTGACGGAGGGATCGCTCGGCGTGTAGCTGCCCAGAGCAAGCAGCAGCAATACCGCGGAGGCCATCACCACCAGGCCCAGGATCTCGTTGAGGCGGCGGTTACGGGTTGGGGTCGGAATGAGCCGAAGTGGTTTCATCGGGAGCGCGGAACCGCACGGCTCGGATCTCTGCACCGGCACAAATGCCGTGCACACAACAAAAGCAGGGAACCCGGACCGCCAGAACTAGCTTCGATTATCCCCCGCGCCCCCGGTTCGCAAACGCCCTGCCCGCCAGGGGAATCAGGATGCAAACCTGCCGCCGCGGATGGCATCTATCTCTCTGTGACGGCGCCGACAATGGTTCGGCGAATTTGTTCCTTGGCGCTTTGGGCCGCACGATTCACAGCCCTTCCGCGCAGGGCGGGCGTGGGGAGCGGAGTTTTCGCGATTTCCTCCGCTTGCCGCCGGCGAAGGAGAATCGCCTGATTCAGCCGGCGGACCCCGCCCGCCAGATGGGCCCCACAATGGGGCCACATAGAGGGGTCGGCACGAGAGATTTTCTGAGGAGACGCAACACATGGAGTGGGCCGCGCGAAAAAATAAGGAACTGTATGCGACGCTGCGCTCGCTGATCCGTGTGCTGGGAGACAGCCAGCGCGGCATGGCAGAGATTGGCGAACGCTTGAAGGATCAGACTCTGCGGCGGTATTTCCTCATGGAATCGCTTCGCCGGGCCAACTTCCGCGCGGAGCTGGAGAACATCCTGCATCGCCATGGCATCGCCGATGTGTATGAACCCGGCAGCGCCAGCGGCGTTCTCTACCGGGCTTGGGCCAACCTTAAATCCGCACTCGGGGCAGGAGACGAAGCCATGCTCGGAATCGCAGAAGAGGCGGAGAACGAGGCACGCGACGCTTATCGCGAAGCGCTGAATGCGCAGTTGCCCGTGCCGGTTCGCCAGACCGTGGTGGAGCAGCGCACTCACATCCTGATCGCACACGACTATCTGCGCGAGCAGCGTGAAGGCCTCAAGGCTGCATAGACCGTACCGGCTTGGCAGCGCGGTTCAGAGGCTGCTGAAAAAGGCCCTGCTTGAAAGGGGCGCGACTTTAGTCGCGCCGTTAAGGACAAAAGCGGGGCGGCTTCAGCCGCTGAGGGAATGCAAAACCGCCGCGGCCGACTTTTACAGCATCCTCTTCAGCGCGCAGAATAGCACCGCAAGTTCAGCCGCGGATTCAACTGGCAGGAGTAGCAGCGTGCTTCAGCACGCGGAAAAACTACACGTAATTTGTCGCGGCTTCACCCGCGGGCATTGACTACTCCGTCTTGCCTCGCCTTTCGTTTCGCCGTACCATCGCCCTTGAGTGCCATCTCCAATAAAACCGACTTCGCGACTCGATCTGAACCGCAGCACGAGCGCCGTACCTGACCCAGAACGTCTCGTCTCCGCCACGCGCGTTGACGACGACTCTGCCTTCGAACTGAAGCTCCGCCCATCGAAGCTCGCCGAGTTCATCGGCCAGGAGAAAGCGAAAACGCAGCTCGCGATTGCGCTCGAAGCCGCACGCTCCCGCGGCGAGGCGCTGGACCATGTGCTGCTCTTCGGGCCGCCGGGGCTGGGCAAGACCACGCTGGCGACCATCATCGCCAACGAACTGGGCGTGGGCTTTCAGCAGACCTCCGGCCCGGCCTTGCAGATTCAGGGCGACCTCACAGCCATCCTCACCAACCTGCGCGAGAAGCAGGTGCTCTTTCTCGATGAGATCCATCGCCTGCAACCGGTGCTCGAAGAAAAACTCTACACCGCGCTTGAGGACTACAAGCTCGACATCATCATCGGCCAGGGGCCGGCGGCGCGCACGCACGTGATGGAGATCAAGCCCTTCACGTTTGTCGCTGCGACCACGCGGCCGGGATTGTTGTCCTCACCGCTGCGGAGCCGGTTCGGAATTCTGCTGCGGCTCGAGTTCTACACGGACGATGAACTACGGATTGTGGTGCAGCGATCTGCCGATGTGCTGAATGTGCCCATCGATGCGGACGGCGCCGCTGAAATCGCCATGCGTTCCCGCGGCACACCACGCATCGCCAACCGCCTGCTGCGCCGCGTTCGCGACTACGCGCAGGT
>Ga0134125_10000459_pt1 | contig 55150 bp, 52 predicted proteins | sample KB31751_FD_96464 | JGI IMG/M metagenome (GOLD analysis project Ga0134125, IMG submission 96464) | Terrestrial soil microbial communities with excess Nitrogen fertilizer from Kellogg Biological Station, Michigan, USA - KB3-175-1 | ecosystem: Environmental > Terrestrial > Soil > Unclassified ... | reverse complement strand
GGGGCCCCGCCGCGGGCGGACCCACGGGAGGCATGAGACGTCCGCCGCGGCTCGGCGGACTTTTTCGTCCGCCGGGTCGTGCCGGAGGAACCCTTTTTCGACTTCTGACGCGATTTTGCTGCCACTGCTTGACGCGTGGATCTCACGCCCTCTATCAGACCCCTTGGGAACGGTATTTCAGCCGCTGAAAAATAAGGCTCCCGCAAGGGAGCTCCCAAAAAAGCGGCCTTATTGTTCGCCTTTGTCGATTTTTTCTATATATAGCACATTTTTGGCCGATTTCAAAGCCTTATGGCGTCGCAAAAGGGTTACAATATTGCAATTTGCCAAACAGGTTAACGCTGCAGCGCACCCAAAAGTGGAAATTTTATTGCGCCGCTAGGAAGCCGCTAACCCGGAACCCGGGAACTCGCCCGGGCGGGCGTCAAGTACCGCTGCCGGGATTCGGCGAGAAGAACTTGTCGAACTTGCCGGGCTGGCCGTCGAACTCCTTGGCGTCGGCGGGCGCCTCGCCCTTGGTCGTGATGTTCGGCCAGGTCTTGGCGTAGTCGGCGTTCAGCCCGAGCCACTTCTCCAGGCCCGGCTCTGTGTCCGGCTTGATCGCCTCGGCCGGGCATTCCGGCTCGCACACGCCGCAGTCGATGCATTCGTCCGGATGGATGACGAGCATGTTCTCGCCCTCGTAGAAGCAGTCCACCGGACACACTTCCACGCAGTCCATGTATTTGCACTTGATGCAGTTTTCGACGACGACGTAGGTCATCCAGGCTACTCCGGATTGGAGCGCAAAAGGCCGCTCCGCTGCCCGCTCCCTAACGCACCGTGGCCTGTGCCGCAAGGCGCGCACAGGGCCGTTTGACGCGCAAACCGCGCATGGCGGGGCTCAGGGCGCGCGGATCTCGCGATAGAGGCCGCGGGCGAGCGGCGCCGCGCCACGGCGCTCGCAGAAGCCCCGCACCTCGACAACGCGCACGGCGCGATCGAGGGCAACGGTCACCACATCGCCGATGCGCACCGGCTGGCTCGGGCCGGCCACCCGCCGGCCGTTGAGCCGGACGTGTCCGGCGCCGGCGAGCGCGGCAGCGTCGCCCCGCGTGCGCACCACGCGCGCGTGCCACAGCCACTTGTCGATGCGCTGGCGGTCCACGGCGCGCCTGAACGGCCTCTAGCGGTCCTTGTTCTGCTCGAGCTGCTGCTTCAGCGCGGCGAGCTTGGCGAAGGGCGAGTTCGGGTCCGGTTCCTTGTTGCGGCGGTCGGAGCCTTGCGGCCTCGCGTAATACTGCTCGCGCTCGGCGCGGCCGGGGGCGTCGCGATCACGGCGAGGACCGCGTTCGCGGCGCGGACCGCGATCTGGACGATCCTGGCGATCGCCGCGATTGGCTTGCTTGTCCATGCGCTGCTGGCGCTCGTGGCGGTCGCGGCGCTCCTGACGGTCATGACGCGGCGGCCGGTCCTGCGCCGGCTGCTGCGCATCGCCGGCGGCGGGAGCGGCTTCCGCGGTCGCACCCTCGGCCGGCGCGGCGGCCTGCTGCGGCTGCGCGTGACGCTGCGGACGGCGATGGCGCGGCGGCCGGTGATGCTCGGAGCGGCCGCCGGGACGCCAGACCTCGATCGTATCCGGCTCGGCCGGTTTTGCTTCGGCGGCAGTATCGGCCGCCGCCGGTTCGGCAGCTGCCTCCGCCACGACGGGCGCGGCTTCGGCGGGCGGCTCTTCGGCCTGCGCCTCGACCGAGGGAGCCTCGACCACCGGCTCGGGCATCACCTCGGCGTCGGCGGCCAGCGGCGGCGCTTCGGCTTCAGGCGCGGCTTCGGGGGCCGCAGTCTCGGCTGCGGACGCAGCCTCTGCCGGCGTTTCCGTTTTTGCCGGCTGAACCGGTTTCGGCTTGCGATCCATGCGATAGCCGAGCGAGCGCAGGATCGATGCGAAGTCCTCGCCCGACGCGCCGGTCAGCGACGTCATCGCGCCGGTGACGGTGAAGCCGCGGCCGTCGAACGCGCCGTCCGGCTTTGCCGTGGCGACGCCCTCGCGCCAGGCCAGCGCCGGGCGGATCAGATCGGCGAGCCGCTCGAGGATGTCGACGCGCACCGCGCGCTCGCCGCAGATGCGGTAGCCGGAGGTGCGGTAGAGCGCCTTCGGCGTTTCCTTGTCGACGGGAATCGAGGTGCGCCCCGACGCGGCGAGATGCAGCAATTCGGTGACGCCGTGCGCGTCGGCGCTCTCGTGCTTCAACGCATGCAGTTGCGTCGCCAGCGCGCGCGGCGCCGGCTTCATCAGGGCGGGCAGGTAGATGTGATAGGCGCCGAAGCGCACGCCGTATTTGCGCAACGTTGCGCGCGCCGGCTGGTCGAGACCCTTCACTTCCTCGGCGACCTTCTGACGCTCGAGCACGCCAAGCGCCTCGACCAGCTGGAAGGCGACGCCGCGCGCCATGCCGGTAATGTCCTCGGCGGCGTTGAGCGTGAACAAAGGCGCGAGCAGCTTCTCGATATACGACTTCAGCCACAGGTCGAGCCGCGTCTGCACGAGGTCGCGCGCCGGGCCGGTCAAATGCTCGTCGGCGATAATGCGCAGGCGCGGGCGCAACGTATCGTCGCCGGGGCTGAGCTTGCCGACCACGGCGCCCTGCCAGCGGATGGCGCCGTCATTGGCGAGCACGATCTGCTCGTTCGGCGCCTGTGACAGGCGCGTGGCGCGGCCCTCGATCTCGACCGACAGCACCTTCTGCGCCGCCGCGTTGAGCGCCTTGGCGTCGGTGCCGGCGCCGGCGGCGTCGGGCGCGAACATGAAGCCGTCGAGGCGGCCGATGACGTGGCCTTCGACGCTGACCTCGCCGGTCTTTCCGATTTCCGTTTCGAGCATTGCGTTCTCTCTGAGCCGCCGCATCAAGACGCTGGTGCGGCGGTCGACGAAACGCTCCGCCAGCCGCTCATGCAACGCATCCGAAAGCTTGTCCTCCACCGCGCGCGTGGTCGCCTGCCAATGCTCGGGGTCGGCGAGCCAATCCGGGCGGTTGGCGACGAAAGTCCAGGTCCTGACATGCGCGATCCGGTTGGAGAGGGTGTCGATGTCGCCGTCCGTCCGGTCGGCCTGCGCGACCTGACGAGCGAACCAATCGGTCGGGATGTTACCCTCTCGCATCAGGAATCCATAGAGGGTCGTCACCAGCTCGGCATGCGTGGCCGGCGCGATCTTGCGATAGTCGGGAACCTGGCACGCATCCCACAACCGCTCGACCGCGGCCTTGTCTTTGGCGAAGCCGCGCACGTCCTCGTCACGCACCGCGTGCTCGAGCACGAGGATGTCCTCGCCCACCGGCGCGCGCGTCAGCCCCTGCTCCTGCGGCGTCATCGCCAGCGAGGCCTGCAACGCGCCGAGGGAGGCAAAATCGAGCGCCGAGTTGCGCCATTGCAGCATGCGCACCGGCTCGAAGACGTGGCTCTCCAGCGCCTGCACCAGTTCCGGCTCGAACGGATCGCAGCGGCCGGTCGTGCCGAAGGTGCCGTCGCGCGTGGCGCGGCCGGCGCGGCCGGCGATCTGGCCAAGCTCGGCCGGCGTCAGCTTGCGGAACTGGTAGCCGTCAAACTTGCGGTCGGAGGCAAAGGCGACGTGATCGACGTCGAGGTTGAGCCCCATGCCGATGGCGTCGGTGGCGACGAGGTAATCGACGTCGCCGGACTGGTAGAGCGCGACCTGCGCGTTCCGGGTGCGCGGGGAGAGCGCGCCGAGCACGACGGCGGCGCCGCCGCGCTGGCGGCGGATCAATTCGGCGATGGCGTAGACTTCATCGGCCGAGAAGGCGACGATCGCCGAGCGGCGCGGCAGGCGCGTCAGCTTCTTCTCGCCGGCGTAAGTCAGCATCGACAGCCGCGGCCGGCTGACGACATGCGCGCCGGGCAAAAGCTTCTCGACCATCGGCCGCATGGTGGCGGCGCCGAGCACGAGCGTCTCCTCGCGGGCGCGGCGATTGAGGATGCGGTCGGTGAAGACGTGGCCGCGCTCGAAGTCGGCGCCGAGTTGCACCTCGTCGATGGCGAGAAAGGCGACGTCGAGATCGCGCGGCATGGCCTCGACGGTCGAGACCCAGTAACGCGCGTTCGGCGGCTTGATCTTCTCCTCGCCGGTGATCAGCGCAACGGCGTCGGCGCCGGCGCGCGCGGCGACCTTGTTGTAGACCTCGCGCGCCAGAAGGCGCAGCGGCAGGCCGATCATGCCGGACGAATGCGCCAGCATCCTCTCGATGGCGAGATGCGTCTTGCCGGTGTTGGTGGGGCCGAGGACGGCGGTCACGCCGGCGCCACGGGCACGTGCGCCGCGCGGCGGCTGCGGAGAGAAACTGAGGGTCATTACCGATCCAGATTGGCAGCCTGGGCCTCGCCGTCGAGGCCCGGCCGCGCTGCTCGTGTATCACAATGCGACGGGACGCGCGCCCGCGGTTAAGGTTTGGAACGGGGGCCGAACGAACCGCGCCCGAATCGCTCGAAACCGGCCAGTCGGAGTTCGTTCACTACGACATGTAGGAAGCCCAGGCCGCCGTGCCACCAGAGGAGCCGGCTGCTGCGGACCGATGGCGCGGATTTGCGGTGGATCCCATTAAAATCGCCGAAGATGGAGCGAGCATCCGTTCATCCTCGCGCAGCGGTGGCTTGGCAAATTCCGGCGGCGCAATTTGTCTCAGATTGCGACGACGCCCGGCGCGGCGGTTAAGGCTTCGGAACGAGTCTGGAACGAAACACGCCCGAATCGCTGACTCGGGGCCTGTATGGATTCGTTCACGACGACATGTGGGAAGCACCGGCGCGAGTCCCACTAGATCGGGTGGAAACCGGCCGTTCCTAAGGGCTTTCGCGCCGCCAGACGTTAACACGCGACCGAGTCGCCCCGCCGGCAAAGAGTCAAGTGCCAAGCTATTTGGCCGAGGCGCGCGTCGGCGACGGGTTGGACACGAACTGCGTCGCCTTGAGCACCACCGGCCCGATCGGCGAGGGGCCTTCGGCGCGGATCGGCACTAGGACGCGCGTGCCGGAGATCGGCGCGAACCAGACCTCCATGTCCTTGAGCTTGGCGATGTACTTGATCGCCGTGCGCGACGGGATGAAGCCGGCGATCGGCGTGAAAAAGACCGAGCAGACCAGCGCCGGCCCGGCATAACCCTTGGCGGTCTTGACCTGCTCGACGCGCTTGTAGGCGAGCTTGAGGTCGTAGCGCAGGCGGCCGTCGAAAATCGCCAGGGTGCGCTGGCAGGTCTCCGGCACGAGCATGTCGCCGGATGGCGGCGCGCGCAGAAGGCTCGCCGTCATCGGATCGACGATGCCGTGCTCGTGCGCGGAGGTGATCGGAATGCGCTCGGGATCCTTGTCGCGCGGCGGCTCGAGCCGCGTGTCCTTGACGTCGCCGTGGTTGATGGTGAGGCGGATCTCGTCGGACTTCTCGCGCGTGGTGATGGTCGCGGCGTAGATCGAGGTCAGCGGCACGCCGCTGCCGTTGAGCGTGCCGCGCGCGGCGCTCGTTCCCTGCCCGCCGGTGAAGATGCGCAACAGCCCTGTCGTCGATCCGCTGGCGGCGGCGAGATAGTGCGTGTCGTTGATGTCGACCATCCACGAGCCGGTGCCGATCTCAAGACCGGCGAGCGTGACCTCGTAGCGGGCCTCGAGCTTGCCCTGCGCGCGGGTCGCGGCGGGCATGGCCGCCGCCGCCAGCAGCACGCCGGCCGCGCAGACAATCGCTCGTCGCAAGCGCCACATTCCTGGCCCGGTCTTCCCTCGCCGCGGCGATGCCGCAGCCCCTTACCTTTGTCCACCGGCCCACCGCTCCTTGCAAGGAACGTGGCCGTAAATCCATCAGACGGCGGGGATTTGGTCGAATGTTTGTTCGGTTTCAAGGGGCCGCCGCGGCCGGTGGAACTGGGCTTTTCGTGCTGAAAATGCTCGGAAATCGGCCGCGTCCCGCGGGCTTGACGCTGCCCGCCCGCGTCTCTATACGTCCGCCTTCTTGACAGGATGGCCGACTGGGCGCGGTTGACGCGCGGCCCTAAGGTTTTTGCGAGGATTTCGAAATGTCGTTCCGTTGCGATCTGACCGGAAAGGGGCCGATGGTCGGCCACAAGGTCAGCCATTCCAATATCAAGACCAAGCGCCGGTTCCTGCCGAACCTGCAGAACGTCACGCTGATGTCGGACACGCTCGGCCGCTCGGTGCGCGTGCGGGTCTCGACCAACGCGCTCAAGACCGTCGATCACCGCGGCGGGCTCGACGCCTTCCTGCTCAAGGCGAAGGACAGTGAGCTCGCGCCGAAGATGGTCGAGCTCAAGCGCCAGATCCGCAAGAAACAAGACGCGAAGGCGAGCTGATCGCTTCCGCGCCGCCCTAGATTACGAGCGCCGCCTCTCGAGGCGGCGTTTTTGTTTTTGCGGCCCCTGGCCCTCGTAGGGTGGGCTGAGCGAGGCGAAGCCCACCACCGGGACTCTCGGCTGCGGCCCGCGTGGGCACGGCGCGCGATGCGCGCCTTTGCCCACCCTACGGCCGTGAGGCCGCCTACTCCCCGACCAGCGTGAACTGCAATAGCAGGCTGCGCTGGATGGGCGAGAAGTTGTCGTCGGAGACGAGCGTCAGCACCGTCTTGCCCGCCGCCGTGCGGTGGATGCCGATGCCTTCCATGTTGTCGATTTGATAAGCCATGTCGGCGGTGACCAGCGCCGGCCCGTCAACCAGCGCGCCGTCCTTCAGGCCGGCGAGCGGAATGCGGCGGATGCGCATTGCGACGCCCTTGGCGAGCGAGAAGCTGCGCTCGAGCAGCAGCAGGTCGCCCGGCGGCAGCACCGCGCAGTCGCTGACGTCGAAGTCGTCGCTGCGCTTGACCGAAAAGCGCTCGACATGATCGCCGTTCAAAATAAAGGCGCGATGATTGCCCTGGTTGTCGAGACTGCGCTCGGTGATCGCGATCAGGCTGCCGGCGTGCGGGCTGCCGGCCGGCGGCACGGCGAGGCATTCGAGGCTCTTGTTGTACTTGAACGTCTTGAAGTCGGACGGCACGCGCACCGGTTCGGCGCGCGCTTCGAGCCCGTGTCCGGCGATGTCGAAATGCACGATCTTCTCGACGCGTTCGATGCCGACGTAATATTGCCCGTTGTGCTCGGCGAGCGATTCAAGGTCGAACCAGCCGTGCGAGGCGAGCGTCGAGCCGTCGCTCGCCAGTGCCGGCGCCATTTCGGCATCGGCGAAGCCGGACGGCTTGCCGTTGTCGTAGACGATGCGCGCCTTCAGCCACGAACCGTTGTCGGTGACGGCGAGGAAATGCGCGCCGTCCGGCTCCATGTGCAGCGCCGAGATGCCGCCGAACGCCTTGTAATTCGAGGTGAGGACGAGGCCGCCGCGGAATTCCAGCGCGCCGAAGCGCACCCGCGTCGGGTCGCGGTTGTCGAAGGCGGCGATCGGCGTGGCGTCGACGGCGATGCGGGTGGGCGCGGCGCTGGTGCGCAGGCCTTCGGCCGCCCAGGCGATGGCAATGACGAGGAGCGTGCCGGCGATCGCGCCGGGCCAGAGGAATCGGCGCCGCGGGATGCTCACGCGACGCGGCGGCGCGGCCGGCGCACCGGCTGCGCGTCGGCGGCCGCGTGCTCGGCAAACAACTCGGCGAGCTTGTCGGTCATCGCGCCGCCAAGTTCCTCGGCGTCGACGATGGTGACGGCGCGGCGATAATAGCGCGTCACGTCGTGGCCGATGCCGATGGCGATCAGCTCGACCGGCGAGCGCGTCTCGATCTCCTCGATCACCCAACGCAGATGGCGCTCGAGGTAATTGCCCGGATTGACGGAGAGCGTTGAGTCGTCGACCGGCGCGCCGTCCGAGATCATCATCAGGATCTTGCGCTGCTCGGCGCGCGCCAGGAGGCGCTTGTGCGCCCAGTCGAGCGCCTCGCCGTCGATGTTCTCCTTGAGCAGGCCCTCGCGCATCATCAGGCCGAGATTCTTGCGCGAGCGCCGCCACGGCGCGTCGGCCGACTTGTAGATGATGTGGCGCAGGTCGTTGAGGCGGCCGGGATTGCCCGGCTTGCCGGCGGTGAGCCAATGCTCGCGTGACTGCCCGCCCTTCCAGGCGCGCGTGGTGAAGCCCAAAATCTCGACCTTGACGCCGCAGCGCTCGAGCGTGCGCGCGAGAATGTCGGCGCAGGTCGCGGCGACGGTGATCGGACGGCCGCGCATCGAGCCGGAATTGTCGAGCAGCAGCGTCACCACCGTGTCGCGGAACTGCATGTCTTTTTCCGCCTTGAACGACAGCGGGTGCAGCGGGTCGACGATGATACGCGACAGCCGCGCCGGATCGAGCATGCCCTCTTCGAGGTCGAACTCCCAGGAGCGGTTCTGCTGCGCCATCAGGCGGCGCTGCAGGCGGTTGGCCAGCCGCGCGACGACGCCCTGCAAATTGGACAATTGCTTGTCGAGATAGCTGCGCAACCGGTCGAGCTCTTCCGGCTCGCACAAATCCTCGGCGGCGATGGTCTCGTCGAACTTTGCGGTGAAGGCGCGATAGTCCGGGCCGCGCGGCTGGTTGTCGCCATAATGACGCGGCCGCTGCGGTTCGCCGGGCGTCTCGGAGTCGCCCATCTCGGATTCGTCGGCCATCTCGGCGGTGGCGGCTTCGGCCGCCTCGGCGGCGGAATCCGCCATGTCCTCGGCGGAGGCCTGCGCGTCCTCCATGCTCGAGCGCTGCATGTCGTCCGACTCGGAGGCGTCGCCGTCCTCGCCCTGATCCTGCTTCTTCTCTTCCTGCTCGCCGTCCTCCTCGTCTTCCTCAGAGTCGGAGGAACGGTCCTCGCCCATTTCGAGAGACTCGAGCAGGTCGCGCACCGCGTCGCCGAACTGGCGCTGGTCCTCGAGCAGGTCCTCGAGCCGGTCGAGATCCTTGCCGGCGCGATCCTCGATCAGCGGCCGCCACAGCTCGACCAGCTTCTTCGCCGCCGGCGGCGGCGACTGGCCGGTCAGGCGCTCGCGCACCATCAGCGCGACGGCTTCCTCGATCGGCGCCTCGGAGCGCTCGGTGACGTCGTCGAACTTGGCGCGGTGATAACGGTCGTCGAGCATGGCGGCGAGATTGCCGGCGACGCCCGACATGCGCCGCGCGCCGATCGCCTCGACGCGCGCCTGCTCGACCGCCTCGAACACCGCGCGCGCCTGTTGGCCGGCCGGCTGCATGCGCCGGTGCATCGTGTTGTCGTGGCAGGCGAGCCTGAGCGCCATGGCGTCGGCGTGGCCGCGCACGATCGCCGCCTCGCCCTTCGAGAGCTTGCGCGCCGGCTCGGGCAGCCGCGCCTTGCCGCCCACCATGCCGGGCCGCTCGGCCGCGAACGAGACTTCGAGGTCGGGCTTGCGCGCCAATGCGCGCATGGCGCCGGAGACCGCGCGTTTGAACGGCTCGGTCGGCGCCTCTTTGCCGGTCGTCTTGCCTTTGACGTTGGAGGCCATGCGTTGTCTCCCTCTCCCCGCAAGCGGGGAGAGGTGAAATCAGCTCAGCGCCACGTTGACCGCGCTTTCCGGCAACTCGACGCCGAAGCAGCGCTGATAGAACTCCGCAACGATCGGCCGCTCGAGCTCATCGCACTTGTTGAGGAAGGTGAGCCGGAAGGCGAAGCCGATGTCGTTGAAGATCTCGGCGTTCTCCGCCCAGGTGATCACCGTGCGCGGGCTCATCACCGTCGACAGGTCGCCGTTCATGAATGCGTTGCGCGTCAGGTCGGCGACGCGGACCATCTTGCCGACGATGTCGCGGCCCTTGTCGTTGCGATAGTGCTTCGCCTTGGCGAGCACGATCTCGACCTCGTTGTCGTGCGGCAGGTAATTTAGCGTCGTGACAATCGACCAGCGGTCCATCTGGCCCTGGTTGATCTGCTGCGTGCCATGATAGAGGCCCGACGTGTCGCCGAGGCCGACCGTGTTGGCGGTGGCGAACAGGCGGAACGAGGGATGCGGCTTGATCACGCGGTTCTGGTCGAGCAGCGTCAGGCGGCCCGACGCTTCGAGCACGCGCTGGATCACGAACATCACGTCCGGACGGCCCGCGTCGTACTCGTCGAAGCAGATGGCGACGTTGTTCTGCAATGCCCACGGCAGAATGCCGTCGCGGAACTCGGTGACCTGCTGGCCTTCCTTGAGCACGATGGCGTCCTTGCCGATCAAATCGATACGGCTGATGTGGCTGTCGAGGTTGACGCGCACGCAGGGCCAGTTGAGCCGCGCCGCGACCTGCTCGATATGCGTCGACTTGCCGGTGCCGTGATAGCCGGTGACCATCACGCGGCGGTTCTTGGCGAAGCCGGCGAGAATGGCGAGCGTGGTCGGACGGTCGAAGCGGTAATCCGAATCGATGTCGGGCACGTATTCGTCCGGCTGCGAGAAGGCCGGCACTTCCAGGTCGCTGTCGATCCCGAACACTTGCCGGACGGACACCTTCATGTCCGGCAGCGCGGCTTTTTCTTGAACTGCGGCAGTCATTGATCCTCCGTGGGCTTCGCTGTCCCGAAGCCCCTGATACGGTCCGACATCACGGTCCGGCTGATGGCGGCAACCTAGCAGACGGGCGGTGCCGGCAAAACCCGGCAGGCGCGGCGCATAGCGCGTCTGCGACAGGCGGAAGATAGGATCTGCGGGGCTGAGTCGAAAGGCGGTTTTAAGTTACCGCGGCCGGAATTTAGCGCCCGAACGTCAGACAAAACCTACTGATTTCAGATAGTTATAGGACTGGATCACCTCGACCAGCCGGTCCTCGGTCGAGCGGTCGCCGCCATTGGCGTCGGGGTGGTGCCGCTTGACCAGTTCCTTGAAGCGCGCCTTCACCTGCACCGGCGTCGCCGACACGTCGAGGCCGAGCGTGTCGAGCGCCTTGCGCTCGGCATTGCGGACCGGACGGGCGGCCTCGGCGCGCTGCTGCTGCTCGGCCTTCAGCCCTTCCGAGAACAGGCCGAACGGATCGCCATTGGTGCCGAACACATGCGCGTCCGGCCGCATCGAGGCCTTGCCGGTTCCCATCTTCCAGGTCGGGCGATGGCCGGTGAGCGCGTCCTTCTGGTACGCCATCACCGCGGCATCGTTCATGCCGGCGAAGAAATTGTAGGAGTGGTTGTACTCGCGCACGTGATCGAGGCAGAAGCGCCAGTATTCATTCTCGCGATTGCGGCCCTTGGGCGCGCGATGCGTGCCCTTTTCCTTGCAGCCATGCCAGTCGCAACCCGGCCCGGCGGGTTTCGGGCGGCGGTCGGCCGATGGCTTCACGCGGATACGATCGAACAGAGGCGAGTCGAATTTCATGACCGAACATTATGCGCCCGCGGCGGCGGCACCTTCAAGACTTGACAGGCCGCGCCCCGGCGCGATTTCGCCGTAAAGCAGAGATTGACCGCCGCGCCGCCGTTGCCTAACTGCAACGGCATGCGCACCGCCGACCTGATCTCGCAGAAACTCACCGAGGCCTTCGCACCGCAGAGCCTGACGGTGGAGGACGAATCCCACCGCCACGAAGGCCATGCCGGGCACCGCCCCGGCGGGCAGACCCATTTCAGGGTCTATATCGTGTCGGATGCGTTCAAAGGAAAGAGCCGGGTCGAGCGCCACCGCATGATCAATGGCGCGCTGGCCTCAGAACTCGCCGCCGGCGTCCACGCGCTCGCCATCCACGCCGCCGCGCCGGGTGAAGGCGGGGCTTAGGCGACGTCATCCTGCGGTGCGAGCGAGCAAGGCGAGCGAGCCTCGAAGGATGACGGCAACTACTCCGCCGGCTTCGGCAGCGGCTGGATGCGCAGCGCGGTGATGCGGTTGCGGGCCTTGCGCAGCACCCTGAAGCGGAAGCCGTGGAAGGTGAAGCTCTGCCCGACTTCCGGGATCGAGCGCGCCTCGTGAATGACGAGACCGGCGATCGTCGTCGCCTCCTCGTCCGGCAGGTTCCAGTCCATCACGCGGTTCAAATCGCGGATCGGCACCGCGCCGTCGACATTGACCGAGCCGTCCGGCTGACGGCGTACGCCCGGCACGGCGACGTCGTGCTCGTCGGTGATGTCGCCGACGATCTCCTCGAGAATGTCCTCGAGCGTGACCAGGCCCTCGACCTCGCCGTATTCGTCGACGACGAGCGCGAACGGCGTCTTGCGGCGGCGGAACGCCTTCAACTGCTCCGACACCGGCCGCGTGTCCGGCACGAACCACGGCGCCGTCATCAGCGAGGCGATGTCGACCTTCGACGCCTCGCCCTCGACCGCGTGCAGCGCGCGCAACAAATCCTTCACGTGCAGCACGCCGACGATGTTCTCCGGATTGCCGCGCCACAGCGGCAGCCGCGTCACCGGCGAGGCGATCACCGCGTTGACGAGGTCCTCGGCTTTGTCGTCAGCGTTGAGCGTGATCATGTTGGTGCGGTGGATCATCACGTCCGACACCGCCAGTTCCCGCAGGTCGAGCACGCCGCCGAACATGTCGCGGTCGAGCTTCTCGACGCCGCCCTCGCGGTGGAACAGGTCGACGGCGCCGCGCAATTCCTCGCGCGCCGACAAGACCGCCTGATCCTCGCCGACGACGATGCCGACATGCCTGAGCAGCCAGCGCACCAAGGCCTCGATGGCCATCAGGATCGGGCCGAGCACCTTGACGACGGCGTTCATCGGCCGCGCCACGCTGAGCGCGATGCGGTCGGGGGCGTTGAAGGCCGCGGTCTTCGGCAGCACCTCGGCGAAGATGACGATGATCGCCGTCATCACCACGGTCGCGTAGGCGATGCCGGCCGAGCCGAACCAGGTCAGCAGCACGCCGGTCGCCAGCGACGAGGCGGCGATGTTAACCGCGTTGTTGCCGAGCAGCAGCGCGCCGATCAGCCGCTCGCGCTGGCCGAGCAGGCGGTTGACGATGCCGGCGCGGGCGCTGCCCTGCTTCTCCAGCCGCGCCATGCTGGCGCGCGACGAGGCCGTGAGCGCCGTCTCGCTGCCGGCGAAGAAGGCCGAGAGCATGAGGCAGATCACGACGATGAGGAGTGAGAGCCAGTCGGCGGCGGTCATGGGTCAGGCGACGGCGTCGGTGAGGAACGCGCGCACTTCGGTTGGATCGACCTTGTTCTCGATGAAGGCCTTGCCGATGCCGCGCACCAGGATGAACGTCAGCGCGCCACGCTTCACCTTCTTGTCCTGGGCGATGAGATCCATCAGCGCGTCGACGCCCGGCACGCCGCCGGGCACCTCTTTGACATGGGTCGGCAGGCCGACCGCCGCAAGATGCGCCTTGGCGCGCGCGGCGTCGGCGGCGCCGCACAGGCCTTTGCGCGCGGAAAAGTCGAACGCCATTCCGATGCCGAGCGCCACCGCCTCGCCGTGCAGCAGCCGCTGCGAGAATCCGCAGCCGGCCTCCAGCGCGTGGCCGAAGGTGTGGCCGAGATTGAGTAGCGCGCGCTCGCCGTTCTCGCGCTCGTCGCGCGCGACGATCCCGGCCTTGCCGCGGCAGCACACGGCAATCGCATGCTCGCGCGCCGGGCCGCCGGAAAACATCTCCTGCCAATTCGCCTCCAGCCAGGCGAAGAAGGCGGCGTCGCCGAGCAGGCCGAATTTGGCGACCTCGGCATAACCGGCGCGGAATTCGCGGCCGGGAAGCGTATCGAGCAGCGCGGTGTCGGCGATGACCATAACGGGTTGATGGAAGGCGCCGATCAGGTTCTTGCCCTGGCGCGAATTGATGCCGGTCTTGCCGCCGACGGAAGAGTCGACCTGCGCCAGCAAGGTGGTCGGCACCTGCACGAAGTCGATGCCGCGGCGCACGCTCGCCGCGGCAAAGCCAGCGAGGTCGCCGATGACGCCGCCGCCGAGTGCAATCGCCAGATCGCCGCGCTCGATGCGCGCACCGATAATCTCCTCGCAGACGCGCTCGAAGGTGGCGATATTCTTCGAGCCCTCGCCCGGCGCCACGACGATGCGCGAGGCGCCGATGCCGGCGGCGGCGAGCACCGCCTCGGTGGCGGAAAGATGCTTCGCCGCGACATTCTCGTCGGTGACGATGACGGCGCGCGCGCCGGGCCTCAGCTTGTTGATCGACGCGCCGAGGGACGCCAGCGCGCCGCGGCCGATGACGATGTCGTAGGCGCGGTTGCCGAGCGCCACCGGAACGGTGATGGGCTCGCGCGCCTTCAGCGGCGCGGTCATGACGCTCTCTCCTCCTGCGCCGCCAGATGCGCGGGCATGGCGGCGATGATCTCGTCGACGATGATGTCGTGCGGCTCGTCGCGCGACTGCACCGTGATGTCGGACTGCGCGTACAGCGGCTCGCGCGCCGGCAACAGGTCCTTGATGCGGTCAACCAGCGGCCGGTCGCCGCGGCGTTTGGTGCGCTTCAACAGCACGTCGACGTCGGCCTTCAGCCAGACCGACAGGCCCTTGTCGCGGATCAGCGCGCGCGTGTGCGCGTCGATCACCGCACCGCCGCCGGTCGCCAGCACCTGCGGCCCCTGGTCCAGCAACCGCGCAATAACGCGCGCCTCGCCGGCGCGGAAATAGGGCTCGCCGTGCTTGGCGAAGATCTCCGGGATGGTCATGCCGGCCGCGCTCTCGATCTCGGTGTCGGCGTCGATGAACGGCACGCCGAGCCGCGCGGCCAGCCGGCGGCCGATCGACGACTTGCCGGCGCCCATCATGCCGACGAGCACGACGGAACGGTTGCCCAGCGCGCGCAGGATGCGCGCTTCCGGGCTGTTTTCGGCCGGTTTCGGGACGGGGCCGTTAACCATTCTGGCATTCCAAATCGTCAACACCGGTTCCATATACCAGCAATCGGGCCGTTCGCGAGGCCGTCCGCACGCGTCCTTGCGACCGCCCGGACCATGGCCCTCAGGCCGCCCGCGGGTTATAGCTTTTTCGCGCCGCCAATGTTGGATGCCCAGACGCCATGCCGAGCCTGTTCCGCTTCCTGATGTTCCTCGGCCTGATCGGCGGGCTCGCCTATGGCGCCGTGTTTTCGCTGGCGACCTTCGTCAAGTATCAGCCGCGCGAGATCATCGTGACGATCCCGCCGGACAAGTTCGTCAAGCAGCACTGAGGCGGCGATGGCCCGCCGGGCACCCGACGCGACGCTGGTCGAACTCTTCCTCGACATGCTGGCGGCCGAGCGCGGCGCCGGCGCCAACACGCTCGCAGCCTATCGCACCGACCTCGACGACCTCTCGTCGTTTCTGCGCGCGAAGCGCAAGGACATCGCCGGCGCGACGACCGACGACCTGCGCGGCTTCATCGCCGACCTGAACGAGCGCGGCTTCAAGCCGGCATCGCTGGCGCGGCGATTGTCGGCGCTGCGTCAGCTCTATCGTTTCCTCTACGCCGAAGGAAAACGAAGCGACGATCCCGCCGCCGTGCTCGAAGGGCCGAAGCGCGGGCGCACGCTGCCGAAGGTGCTGTCGATCGCCGAGGTCGACGCGCTGCTCAAGGAAGCGCAGCGGCAATCGACTGACGCAACGCAGACGGCCGCCGTCCGGCTGCGCGCAATGCGGCTCATGTGCCTGCTCGAAGTCGTCTACGCGACGGGCCTGCGCGTCTCCGAACTGGTGGCGCTGCCGGCCGCGGCGGCGCGGCGCGACCAGCGCATGCTGGTGGTGCGCGGCAAGGGCGGCAAGGAGCGGCTGGTTCCGCTCAACCAGTCGGCGAAGAAAGCGATGGCCGATTACCTCGCGCTGGCCGCGGGAGCCGGGCGTGACAAGACGTCGAAATGGCTGTTTCCCTCATTCGGCGAGCAAGGCCATTTGACCCGCCAGCATTTCGCCCGTGAATTGAAGGCCTTGGGCGCGGCCTGCGGCATCGCCCCGGCGCGGCTGTCGCCGCACGTGCTGCGCCACGCCTTCGCCAGCCACCTCTTACACAACGGCGCCGACCTGCGCATCGTGCAGACGCTGCTCGGCCACGCGGACATTTCTACGACACAAATCTACACGCATGTCCTCGAGGAGCGGCTCAAGACCCTGGTCCGCGACCTGCACCCTCTGGGACAGGGCCGCGCCGGGCATAATTAGGCCCGGTAGAGCCAAATTAACCCGATTGGTTGACTAGTAATCGTCAGACGCGTCAGTTCAGACCCATGCTCAGTCCCGGAAATTTGCGCAGCTATCTCGACTTCGAAAAGCCCGTGGCCGAACTCGAGGCCAAGGTCGAGGAACTGCGCGCGATGGGCGAGGCCAACAGCGCCGTCGCCATCGACGACGACGTGTTGCGGCTCGAAGCCAAGGCCGCCGCGGCGCTCAAGGACATCTACGAGAGCCTGACGCCGTGGCAGAAGACGCAGGTCGCGCGCCATCCGCAGCGTCCGCATTGCCTCGATTACGTCGCCGCGCTCATCTCCGATTTCGTGCCGCTCGCCGGCGACCGCAAGTTCGGCGAGGATGAGGCGATCGTCGGCGGCTTCGGCCGCTTCAGGGGCGAGAGCGTCTGCCTGCTCGGGCACGAGAAGGGCTCGGATACCGAGCGCCGCTTGAAGCACAATTTCGGCATGGCGCGGCCGGAAGGCTACCGCAAGGCGGTGCGCCTGATGGAGATGGCCGAGCGCTTCTCTATCCCATTGATTTTATTAGTCGATACGGCCGGCGCCTATCCCGGCATCGGCGCCGAGGAGCGCGGCCAGGCGGAAGCGATCGCGCGCTCGACCGACGTCTCGCTCGGCCTCGGCGTGCCCAACGTCGCCGTCATCCTCGGCGAAGGCGGCTCGGGCGGCGCCATCGCGCTCGCCACCGCCAATCGCGTGCTGATGCTCGAGCACGCGATCTACAGCGTCATCTCGCCGGAAGGCGCCGCCTCGATCCTGTGGCGCGACACGACCAAGGCGCAGGACGCCGCCACCAACATGAAGATCACCGCGCAGGACATGGTGCGCTTCGGCGTGATCGACACCATCGTCCCCGAGCCGACCGGGGGCGCGCATCGCGATGCCGCGGCGGCAATCGCCGCGACCGGCGACGCCATCGCCAACGCGCTGGCCGAGTTGAAGGGCCTCGACGCCGCGACCCTGCGCAAGCAGCGGCGCGAGAAATTCCTCGACATGGGCCGGGCCATGGCGCGGACCGCCGGCTGACCCCGCCGCCCTGTGACAAAATCGCTTTTAGATCAGATTTACCATAGACTTAGCAGTAGCCACCGGCGGCAAGGTTCGCCTTGCCCCCGCCACATCTTATGGGTAACGATTGTTGAAGAGGGCCCGCCCCTTGGGGGAGTACCGCGTTTGAGACGAGCTTTCATGCGCGCGCTGCTTGCGTCCGCGGCGATTTCCGCCGCCGTGGCCCTGTCTGCCTGCAATCCGAACGACATCCCGACCAACGGCCGCGCCATGGCGCCGCTGTCGGAGCGGACCGTCGCGCTCATCTCCGAAAAGAACATGGACAAGCAGTCGCCGATCCTTGTCCGCGTGTTCAAGGAAGAGGCCGAGCTCGAAGTGTGGAAGCAGACGCGCGACGGGCAGTACGCGCTGCTGAAAACCTATCCGATCTGCAAATGGTCGGGCGATCTCGGGCCGAAGAAGAAGGAAGGCGATCGCCAGGCGCCGGAAGGCTACTACGCCATCACGCCGGGCCTGATGAACCCGTTCTCCAATTACTATCTCGCCTTCAACACCGGCTTCCCGAACGCCTACGACCGCGCGCACAACTACACCGGCTCGGAGCTGATGGTGCATGGCGACTGCTCGTCGCGCGGCTGCTACGCGATGACGGACGAGCAGATCCAGGAAATCTACGCGCTGGCGCGCGAGTCGTTCTTCGGCGGCCAGAAGGCGTTCCAGTTCGAGGCCTTCCCGTTCCGCCTGACCGCGCTGAACATGGCCAAGCATCGCAACAACCCGAACTTCGCGTTCTGGAAGATGCTGAAGGAAGGCTACGACAATTTCGAAGCGACCAAGCAGCCGCCGCAGGTGGCGGTGTGCGAGCAGCGCTATCTGTTCGACCAGGTCGACAAGGACGGCAAGCCGATCGAGCCGCGCAACGCGCGCGGCGCCTGCCCGGCGCATCGTCTCGACCCGCAGATCGCCGATGCCGTGCTCGACCATCGCCGCGACGAGCAGACCAAGATGGCGAGCTACATCGCCGAGGGCGTGCAGCTCGCCGCCGCGCATGTCGGCGACGGCGGCATGAATCCGGTGTTCAACGACAAGCTCGTCACCGAAACCGAATACAATTCCAAGGGTCAGCTGGTGCAGGTCGCGCTGGCGCCGGGCGCGCTGCCGCATGTGCCGAACCCGCCGGGCACGACCATTCCGCGCGCGCAAGTACAGCCGGATCAGACGCAGTCCGATCAGGCACAGCCAGTTGAGGCGCAGCCCGAGCAGAGCCAGCAGCCGATCGCGCTCGCCTCGGTGCCGACTCCGGAGCCGGCGCCGAAGCAGACGGCGGCGCGCCCCGCCGCCACGCCGGTTGCTTTGCGCGGCACCAATACCGAACTCGCCGCCAAGCCGCGCCGCGTGACCACCGCCGACCCGAAGGAAGTCGCCCGGGCGCTGGCCGGATCGCGCGCGCCCGCAAAGCCGGCCGATCCCGACGTCCGCACCGCCTATTCGACCGCGACTATCGCCGGCGCGCAGCCAGCCGTACCGGCCGGCTCGTTCGACGCCCGCTGGTCGGGCATGCGGTAATCCAGGTTTTCGAATCGTGTACTGTCGTTCGGGCCGGGCATGACGCCCGAGAGCCCGACCACGATGTCCGCCTACGTCTATGTCCTCGGCTGCCTCGCCGGCGCGCGGCATCTCACTTACGTCGGCTGGACCAACGACATCGCGCAACGTCTGAAGAAGCACAACGCCGGCACCGGCGCGCGCTCGACGCGCGGCCGCCGCTGGGTTCTGTTGCACTCGGAAACCTTCGCCGACAAGCGCGCGGCGATGAGCCGCGAGTGGCACTTGAAGCGCGACCGCAGCTTCCGCAAGCAGCTTGCGCAGGCTTTGCGCGCGGGGAAGAAGAAGCGATGAGCATTGCCGCCGAGCCGAAGATCGACTGCCACATGCACGTGCTCGATCCGGCGCGTTTCCCGTACAATCCGACGGTCGCCTACAAGCCGGCGGGCCAGGAGATCGGCACACCGGCGCAGTTCGACGCAGTGATGTCGGTCAATGGCGTCACGCACGCGCTGCTCGTGCAGCCGAACTCCGGCTACGGCAGCGACAATTCCCTGATGCTCGACACGATCGCGCGCGGCAGGGGCCGCTTCAAGGGCGTGGCGATCATCGATTTCGACGCATCGCTCGCCGCGCTGCGCGACCTTAAGGCGCGCGGCATCGTCGGCGCCGCGTTCAACCCGACCTTCCACGGCAGCGACTATTACCGCGACTCACGAGGGCTGATCGAACGCCTCGCCGAGGCTGGCATGTTCGTGCAATTGCAGACCGAGCACGGCCAACTCCTGCCCTTCGTCAAATGGATCGAGGAGATTCCCGTGCCGGTGCTGGTCGACCATTGCGGCCGGCCGACCGTGGCGGAAGGCGTGAACCAGCCGGCGTTCCAGGCGCTGTTGAAACTCGCCGGCACCGGCCGCGTCAGCGTCAAGCTGTCGGGCTACGCCAAGTTCTCGCAGCAGCCCTGGCCGTTCGACGACTGCCTGCCCTTCGTGCGCGCGCTGGTCTCGGCCTTCACGCTGGATCACTGCATGTGGGCGTCGGACTGGCCGTTCCTGCGCGCCACCGAGAGGCAGGATTACGGGCCGCTCGCGGCGCTCGTGTCGCGCTGGTTTCCGGATGCGGGAGAGCGGGCGAAGTTGTTCAGCGGGACGGCGAAGCGGCTGTTCGGATTTTGAGCCTTCTTGTCCCTCCCCTGAAAGGGGAGGATCCGGCACGTTAGCGCCGCGGGTGGGGTCACGCCAAAATTGAGAATGCCCCCACCCGGCTCGCTAACGCTCGCCACCCTCCCCCGCAAGCGGGGGAGGATAAGAAGAACTACACCGCCCTCACCTTGCTCGCGGTCGGGCCGTTGTCGCCCATCGCCTCGACGTAAGAAACCTGGTCGCCGCGGTGCAGCCGGTCGAAGTCGCCGGTCAGCATGCTGTTGCGGTGGAAATACAGAAGCGCGCCTTCCTTCGTCATCAGGAAGCCGAAGTCCTCGCCCGGCGTCAGCTCGGCGACCTGGCCGCGGAATTCCTGCGCCGCCTCGTGGCGCATACCGGCGGTGCCGTGGTCGGCGCGCTTGTCCTTGAACTTCGACAGCCTGGCCTCGGCGATGCGGAAGGCTTCGTTGATGGCGTTGTGCAAATCCGGCGCCTGGAATTTGCGCTGTAGATGATCGGGCTCGTGCGCGACGACGATGTCCTTGTGACCCGGCACCGAAATCTCGATGCGCACGACCGGCGGAATGGTGTCGTTCTGGTTCTGGTTGCGCTGGTCGACGCGCACGCGGCAGGTGGTGAGGTGGCCGTAGATGCGCTCCAGCCGCGCAATGTGCTCATGGATCGCGTCCTCGACGGCGGCGGAACTCTTGCAATTATGAAACGAGATTTCAGGCTGGATCTGCATTGTGTTTTGCCCGCTTGGAAACGCTGTGCGGGTTAATGCGGCGGGCGGCCGATTGGTTGCGGCGCGGGAGTCGCGGGGCTATGGTCCGGCCGGTCCGAAGAAGAGGAGCCGGCCATCAACTACGCAGCCCCCATCCCCGCCGACCGCCTGCCGCGCGAGCGCTTCGGCACCTTCGAATTCCCCGTCGTGCATGCGCGCGGCGGTACCTCGACCGGGCTCGTCATCTGGGACCGCGCCGCGCCGCAAGATCTCAAGCTGCGCGAGGAGCTGCTGCGCCACCTGATGGGCCTGCCGCTCACCGGCACGACCGGCGACACCAAGCAGATCACCGGCCTCGGCCGCGGCTATCCGACCAGCAACAAGGTGTTCTTCGCCGACCTGAAGACGAACGCGGCCGGCGCGCCGCAGATCGTCAGCACATTGGCGCAGCTCGCCTCCGGCAAGTCGGAGATCGACTGGAGCGTCAACTGCGGCAACATGTCGGCGGCGCTGCCTTACTGGGCGATCGATCAGCAATTTCTGCCGCGGCAGTTGAACGGCGCCGGCGAAGTCGAGATCTTCAACACCAATACCAAGGCGACGATGACGGCGCGCGTCGCCTATGACGGCGACGGGTTCGCGATGGCCGGCATCCCCGGCGTCGACGGCGAGTTTCCCGGCGTCGACCTGTTCCTCGCCAATCCGGTGGGCGCCAAGACTGGCAAGGCGCTGCCGACCGGCAATGTCACCGACCAGTTCGGGCCGTACCGCGTCTCCTGCGTCGACGTCGCCGTGCCGATGGTGATCGCGCGCGCATCCGAGTTCGGCAAGACCGGCACCGAGCCGGTCAAGGAATTGCGCGGCGACGAGAAGTTCTTTTCGGCGTTGAAGGCGCTATGGATCGAGGCCGGGCTGAAGATGGGCCTCAAGGGCAAGGGCGGCAAACCGATGACCGCGGACGAGCTCGCCAACAGCGAGACCATCCCGAAGGTCTGCATCGTTGGCCCGCCGGTCGCCGGCGGGCACATCTCGACCCGCTATTTCACGCCGCAGGAAGGCCACGCGACGATGGCGGTGACCGGCGGCTGCTGTCTCGCCGCCGCCTGCCTGATGCCGGGTACCGTCGCGCACGAGATCGCCCGCGGCCTGCCGGCGCTGGGGATCGAGCCGTCGGAAATCCAGGTCGACATCGAGAACCCGGCCGGCATCCTGTCGGCCACCATCGGCGGCCGTCATGCGAACGGCACCACCACGATCGACCGCGCCGCCTACAAGCGGTCTGCACAAGTGCTGTTGCGCGGCCACGCCCCGCTCTATCGCGCCTCGCCGGAGTTGAAGAAGGCGCTGGCGGACATCGCGGCGAACCCGGCGCTGGCGATTGTTTGATGCAAAACGTAGGGCGGGTTAGCCGAAGGCGTAACCCGCCTGCGATCCGGCGGATTACGCTGCGCTAATCCGCCCTACGGGATTGGCCGTGCCTCAGTCCCCCGCGAACGCAGAGAGCAGGCTCCACTTCGGCTGCGGCAGCGACAAGGCCTCGCGCGTCTTCGCGTCGAGCCGCGGCACCACCACCATGCGGTTGACCTCGCCGTCGAGGAACGCCTGCAGGAACGCGTCGTAGTTCCGGAACGACACGCAGCCGTTCGATTGGCCGTTCGGCCCGAGCATGTAGGTGTGCGCCAGCATGCCGTCGCGGCCGAACATCTTGTTCTCGTCGACCGGCGTCAGGCGGATCGCGCGCACGCCGTGGAAGAGCCTCTCCCGCAACGTCAGCGCGTAGACGTTCGGCGGCGTCGGGCCGCGCATCCTGGTGCGGATGTAGTGCGGATCGTCCATCATATCGCCGAGGCCGGAATGCGCCTCGAGCCGGCGGCCGTTCGGCATGTACACCGTGTGGCTCGCGATGTCGTAGACGGCGGTGCGGCGGCCGATCGCCGACGCCGGCGATTTTGGCTCGTCGGGCGGCGGCAGCGAGGCGAGCTTGGGTTCCGGCGTAGGCGCTGGCGCGGGCGCGGCGCGGGCCACCGGCGGCAGTGTGCCGGTCGTCTCCGGAGCGGCTTCGGCGATGCGCGGCCTCGCCAACGGCAGCGGCACCGGCGCGACCTCCACCGTGACGGCGGGCGGCGCGGCAACCGGCGGCGTGACGGCCGGTGCAAGTTCGGAGACGTGGATCTTCGGGCGCGGCCGCGGCACCGGCACGTGAATGGCCGGCTTTGGCACCGCGACAGGCGGGAGCGGCTTCGATGCAACGAGGGGGGCACGCGGCGCCACCGGCGCGAGATCGATCTCCTGCGGCTCTGAGTCCGGCGCGGTGCCGAAGCCGCTCGCCGGACCCGAGCGCGCCGCCTCGCGGATCATGCCGCGATGCCATTCGCCGAGCGCCGAGATGAGCGGCGCCGAAGCGCTCATGTGCAAGGTCGTGGGTGCGTTGTGCGAGACCGCGCGCGTCCAAACGGATGCGACCGACAGCGACACCGCGAGCACGGCAACCGAGCCGCCGACGACCAGGCCGAGCGCCAGGCCCTTGCCGGCCAGCCGGCGCGCCGAGACGGCCGGGAGCGCGGGAACCTGGAAACGCGGGAGACCGGACGGACTGAGGGCTTCGGACGCAAACGCCATTGCACGCGCTACTGGGCACGAGAGGAGACCCGTGACAGTGCGGGATTAAGGTTAAACGGTTGTAAAGAAAGGGCGTATCGCGTTGCCGCCGTGGCAGAAAAAACGCCGGCGACAGCGTCCGGCGGCGCCGCAGGGTGAACAACTTCGATTCAATCGACGTGCGAGGCCAGCCCCGCGGCGAGGCCGTCGTACACCGCGCGGCAGCGCGGCGTCGTGCGCAGGTTCTCGTGCATGGCGAGCCAGACGCCGAGCTCGACGGAAACCGAGGGCAACACGCGAACGAGGTTCGAATCCTGCCGCGCCAGCGCCACCTGGCACAGGCCGATACCGAACCCGGCCTTGATGGCCATCAACTGCGCGATGTCGCTGTCTGTCCTGAGCGCGAAGTGCACCGTCTCGAAGCCCTGCAAGCGCGCCCGGATGGCGCGGATGGCCGGGGTTTCGCGGTCGAAGCCGATGAGGCTGTGCGTGCGCAGCGCCTCGAGCGTTCGTGGCGTCCCGGCGCGCGCGAGATAGTTGCGATGGGCGTGCAATCCGATCGTCACGCGGCCGAGGCGCTTGACCACGAGTGCCTCCTGCACCGGCTCGACCATGCGCACGGCGATATCGGCGTCGCGGCGCAACAGGTTCTCGACGGTGTTCGACAGCACGAGCTCGATGTCGAGCAACGGATGCGTCGCGCGCAGCCCGGCGAAGATCGCCGGCAGCACCTGCGAGCCGACGATCTCGCTGGCGCTGACGCGCACTGTGCCCTTGACGCCCTGCCCCTGCCCCGAGGCGACGCGGAGCATCGCCGCCGCGGTCGCCGCGAGCTGTTCGGCATACGGCTTCAGTTCGAGCGCCGCGTCGGTCGGCGCCAGGCCCTGTTGCGAGCGAGTGAACAGGGTGAAGCCGGCCGCCTCTTCCAGGGCGGCGATGTGCCGCGCCAGGGTCGGCTGCGTGAGGCCGAGGGCGCGCGCCGCCGCCGACAGCGAGCCCTCCTGAAGGACGGCGAGGAAGCTGCGGTAAAGGCTCCAGTCGGGCGCGGGGGTATTCATCGATTTCAGTATAGGGACCCAACGGCTTTAAACAATTCCGTTTATCAGGCTCGCGCCCCAGATTGCCCCCATCAGCAAACGACGGGAGCACGACATGACGACGAAGTGGACGGCATTGGTACTCGGCGCCACGGGCGGCATCGGCGGCGCGGTGGCGCGGCGCCTGACGGGCAGCGGATGGGCGGTGGCCGCGCTGCACCGCGATCCCGAGCGGCTGCCGGAAAGCGCGCGCATCCCGGGCCTGACCTGGCGGCGCGGCGACGCCATGAACGCCGCCGATGTCGCGGCCGCCGCCGAGGGCGCCGCGGTAATCGTGCACGCGGTGAACCCGCCCGGCTATCGCAACTGGGGCGGGCTGGTGCTGCCGATGCTCGACAACAGCATCGCCGCGGCGCGCGCCAACGGCGCCCGCATCGTGCTGCCGGGAACGGTTTACAATTTCGGGCCGGACGCCTTCCCGATCCTGCGCGAGACCTCGCCGCAACATCCGCGCACGGTCAAAGGCGGCATTCGCGCCGAGATGGAGCGGCGGCTGCGCGCGGCCACCGAAAACGGCGCCAAGGCGCTCATCGTGCGCGCCGGCGACTTCTTCGGGCCGCAGGCGGCAAGCAACAACTGGTTCGCGCAAGGACTGGTGAAGCCGGGAAAGCCGGTGACGTCGATCACCAATCCCGGCCGCCGCGGCACCGGACATCAATGGGCCTATCTGCCGGACGTGGCGGAGACGATCGGACAACTCCTCGACATCGAGGACACTCTCGACCCCTTCGCGGTCTTCCACATGGACGGCCACTGGGACGCGGACGGCATGCAGATGAGCGGCGCGATTCGCCGCGCGGCCGGCGACGCGCGGATCAAGATGCGCGGGACGCCGTGGTGGTTCATGCGCCTTGCCGCGCCGGTGGTGCCGCTGTTCAGGGAAATTATGGAAATGCGCTATCTGTGGAACCTGCCGCTGCGCATGGACAATGCCCGCCTGCGATCGGTCCTCGGCGAAGAGCCGCACACGCCGCTCGACGAGGCTGTGCGCACGACACTCGTCGGGCTCGGCTGCGTCACGGCGTGAGGCGCGCGGCCGCCGCCGCTCCCGCTCAGTGCTTGGTCGGCGGCGGGCCGGAGGCGGCGCGCTGGCGCGTCAGGTCGATGATCGCCTGCTCCACTTCGCCGAGACGCTCGGTCAGCGCGAGATAGCGTTTCGTCGCGGCGCCGCCGCCGGCCCATTCGCCGGTCGCGCGCGCCTCCGCCGACGCACCGGCCATGTCGCCGAGCATCGTCTCGATCTCGGCCTCGAGGGCTTCCCGCTCGCGGCTGAGATCGGCGAGCGCCTTGTCGATCTTGTCGTCGGTCATCGCACCATTCCTCAAAACGAAAACGCCGCGCTTCGGCGCGGCGTTCCGGGCGTCGGCTTCGGCGCGCGCGGATTTAGGCAAACCGCCCGTGGCAGTGCTTGAACTTCTTGCCCGAGCCGCAGGGGCAGGCCTCGTTGCGGCCGACCTTGCCCCAGGTCGTCGGGTCATTCGCATTGCGCTCGGCCATCACGGCCGTGTCGGCGCCGGCGGCAACCGCGGCCGCCGTCATCGGCGCGGCGAGCGCCATCTCGTTCTCGCCGGTCGACGGATCGGCCTTGTGCGCCTCCATCGCCGGCAGAAGCTGCGCCTGCTCCTCGGCCGTCGGCTGCTGCACGATCTCGACGCGCATCAGTTGCGCCGTCACCGCCTCGCGCAGGTGCGCGACCATGCTCTCGAACAGCGCGAAGGCCTCGGCCTTGTACTCGTTGAGGGGATCGCGCTGGCCGTAGCCGCGCAGGCCGATCACCTGGCGCAGGTGGTCGAGCATGACGAGATGCTCGCGCCAGAGATGGTCGAGCGTCTGCAACAGGATCGACTTCTCGACGTAACGCATGACGTCGGGGCCCCACTTGGCCACCTTCGCCGCCATGAACTCGTCGGCGCGGCGCTCGATGCGCTCCTTCACTTCCTCGTCGGCGATGCCCTCTTCCTTGGCCCAGTCCTGCACCGGCATGTCGAGGGTCAGCACGTGCAGCAGCGCCTCGTGCAGCCCGGCCGTGTTCCACTGTTCCGGATAGGCGTTCGGCGGAATGTGCTTGGTGACCAGTTCGTCGACGACGTCGTGGCGCATGTCGGTGATGGTCTCGTCGACCGCCTCGTCGCGCATCAGGTCGAGCCTCTGCTCGAAGATGACCTTGCGCTGGTCGTTCATCACGTCGTCGTATTTGAGCAGGTTCTTGCGGATGTCGAAGTTGCGCGCCTCGACCTTCTGCTGCGCCTTTTCGAGCGCCTTGTTGATCCAGGGATGGACGATGGCCTCGCCTTCCTTCAGGCCGAGCTTCTGCAACATGCCGTCGAGCTTGTCGGAGCCGAAGATGCGCATCAGGTCGTCTTCGAGCGACAGGAAGAACTTGGAATGGCCCGGATCGCCCTGGCGGCCGGAGCGGCCGCGCAGCTGGTTGTCGATGCGCCGGCTCTCGTGGCGCTCGGTGCCGAGCACGAACAGGCCGCCGGCGGCGAGCGCCTTCTGCTTGAGCCTGGCCACCTGCTCGCGGATCTCGGCCGCGCGCGGATGCCGGTCGCGCTCACCCCAGTCGGTGATGTCGGGCAGTTCCTGGCGGATGCGCATGTCGGCATTGCCGCCGAGCTGAATGTCGGTGCCACGGCCGGCCATGTTGGTGGCGATGGTGACGGCGCCTGGCACGCCCGCCTGCGAGACGATGAACGCTTCCTGCTCGTGATAGCGGGCGTTGAGGATGGCGAAGACTTTCTTCTGCGTTTCGCCGGAATAGAGATCGCGGAACGCATTCGGGTCGGAGAAGTCGTGCTGCTCCCAGCCTTGCTTGCGCAGGAGCTCGGCGAGGTGCTCCGACTTCTCGATCGACGTTGTGCCGACCAGCACCGGCTGGCCGCGCTTGCGGCAGTCGTCGATCAACGTGATGATCGAGCGGTTCTTCTCGGCCGCCGTGCGGTAGACTTCGTCGTCGTCGTCGATGCGCGCCAGCGGCATGTTGGTCGGCACTTCGAGCACGTCGAGATTGTAGATGTCGCCGAACTCCTCGGCTTCCGTGAGCGCCGTGCCGGTCATGCCGGCGAGCTTCTCGTACATGCGGAAGTAGTTCTGGAAGGTGATCGAGGCCAGCGTCTGGTTTTCCGGCTGGATCGGCTGGTGCTCTTTGGCCTCGAGCGCCTGGTGCAGGCCTTCCGAATAGCGCCGGCCCGGCATCATGCGGCCGGTGAACTCGTCGATGATGACGACCTCGCCGTTGCGCACGATGTAGTCCTTGTCGCGCTGGAACAGCTTATGCGCGCGCAGCGCCTGATTGACGTGGTGCACGACGGAGACGTTCTCGACGTCGTAGAGCTTGCCGCCCTTGAGCTGCCCGGCCTCGCGCAGCGCGACTTCCATCTTCTCCATGCCGGCTTCGGTCATGGTGACGGTGCGCTGCTTCTCATCGACCTCGTAGTCGCTCTTGTCGAGCCGCGGGATGAAGGCGTCGATGGTGTTGTAGAACTCGGAACGGTCGTCGAGCGGGCCGGAAATGATCAGCGGCGTGCGCGCCTCGTCGACCAGGATCGAATCGACTTCGTCGACGATGGCGTAGACGTGGCCGCGCTGGACCATGTCCTCCATCCGGTACTTCATGTTGTCGCGCAGATAGTCGAAGCCGAGCTCGTTGTTGGTGCCATAGGTGATGTCGCAGTCGTAGGCCTTCTTGCGCTCCTCGTCGTCGATGCCGTGCACGATGACGCCGGTGGTCAATCCGAGGTAGCCGTAGATCTGGCCCATCCATTCGGCGTCGCGCTTGGCGAGGTAGTCGTTGACGGTGACGACGTGGACGCCGCGGCCGGTGAGCGCGTTGAGATAGACCGGCAGCGTGGCGACGAGCGTCTTGCCTTCGCCGGTCTTCATCTCGGAGATCTTGCCCTCGTGCAGGATCATGCCGCCGACCAGCTGCACGTCGAAATGGCGCTGGCCGAGCGTGCGCTTGGCCGCCTCGCGCACGGTGGCGAAGGCCGGCACGAGGAGGTCGTCGAGCGAGATGCCTTCCTCGATCTGCTTCTTGAAATCGGCGGTGCGCGCCTTCAACGCCTCGTCCGACAGCGCCGCGACCTCATTCTCCAGCGCGTTGATGGCGGCGACGCGGGGCTGATAGCTGCGGATGCGGCGCTCGTTGGCGGAGCCGAACAGTTTGCGGGCGACGGCGCCGATCATGGTCTCAAGCTCCTAAACGGGTGGCTGAAGGCGCCCTATCAAGGAGACCGCCGGACTTTGGTTCCGACAGTCCTGAATTCGCGGTCTTTTCGGGCAAATGCGACGCCAAGGGCGCAGGCACGAGCGCTTTCAGCCGAGGTCAGGCGAGAGATAGGAGGGGGTCGGATTGTTGTCAATTACCTGCGCCAAAAGGGGTTTACGGCTTCCGGTCACAGTCTTGTCACGGCCGGGGGACGCCGACGCCATTGCAAAGCCATGGTTGTTGGGTGACAAGTCCGCCGTCCGCGGACAGGACGCGGACCCAAACCTCCCAAGGACCGCCCATGACTCCCCTTTTCGCTGCCGGCCGCCGGACCCCTGCGCGTCTTTTCGCCGCTCTCGCCGCCGGGCTGGCGCTGACGCTTGCCGCCGCGGCACCGTCCTTCGCCGACGATCCGGTCGTCGCCAAGGTCAACGGCACCGAGATCCACCAGAGCGATCTGACCGTCGCCGAGGCGGAGGCGGGGCAGTTGCCGCCGATGTCGCCGGACGCCAAGAAGGACTACCTCGTCCAGTTCGTCGCCGACATGATCCTGGTGTCGCAGGCGGCGAACGAGAAAAAGATGGGCGACACGCCCGAGTTCAAGGCCAAGCTCGATTTCGCGCGCAAGAAGCTGCTCATGGAAACGATCCTGCAGCAGACCGCCAAGGACGCGATGACCGACGCGGCGATGCACAAGGTCTATGACGACGCGGTCAAGACCATGAGCGATGAGCAGGAGGTGCACGCGCGCCATATCCTGATCCGCGCCGCGGCCGGCGACGACAAGGCGAGCAAGGCGGCCGAGGACAAGATCAAGGCGATCATCGCTCGGCTGCAGAAGGGCGAGGACTTCGCCAAGGTCGCGAGCGAGACCACCGAGGACCCGTCGGGGAAAGCAAACGGCGGCGACCTCGGCTACTTCACCAAGGAACAGATGGTGCCGGAATTCGCCGACGTGGCCTTCAAGCTCGACAAGGGCCAGATCTCCGAGCCGGTGCACACGCAGTTCGGCTGGCACGTGATCAAGGTCGAGGACAAGCGCAAGAAGCCTGCGCCGAGCTTCGACGAGGTGAAGCAGCAGATCGAGCAGTATGTCACGCGCAAGGCGCAAGCCGATCTCGTGACCAAGCTGCGCGCCGAAGCCAAGATCGAGAAGATGTACACGGTCGCGCCGCCGGCCGCGCCCGCTCCGGCGGAGGCGCCGAAGAAGTAAGCTCTTTCCGCTCGTCCCCGCGAAAGCGGGGACCCATCGCGGCGCGGCCCAACTGGATTCCCGCTTTCGCGGGAATGAGCGGGCGAAGAAACAATGCCCGGCCCCGCGCCGGGCATTTGTTTTTGTGAGACGGGCATCAAAACTTGTCGTCATGGCCGGGCTTGTCCCGGCCATCACGCTTAGGTAGGCACTGCATTACCCGCCTCATCGGGATCGCCGGGGAACAGGGTGTTCACGCCCGTCTTTGACGGGCGATGCCCGGCGATGACAACTCGCGTGGTGCCTTCCATGTCCACCTCCATCTCCCCCCTCGCCCCGAAGCACGTGCCCGACATGCCGGCGGTCGCCGGCGTGCGCCTTGCCACCGCGCAGGCCGGCATCCGCTACAAGGGCCGCACCGACGTGCTGCTGGCGCTGCTCGATGAGGGCACCGTCGCCGCCGGCGTGTTCACCAAATCGAAGTGCCCGTCGGCGCCGGTCGAATGGTGCCGCGCCAACCTCAAGGGCGCGAAGGCGCGCGCCCTGGTCGTCAACTCCGGCAACGCCAACGCCTTTACCGGCAAAAGCGGCCGCGAGGCCACGAAACTGACGGCGCAGATCGCGGCCAAGACCGCCGGCTGCGCGATCGGCGAGGTCTTCCTCGCCTCGACCGGCGTCATCGGCGAGCCGCTCGACGCCTCGAAATTCGCGCCGGTGATGGACGGCCTCGCCGCGCGCGCGCGCGAGGGCAGCTTCCTCGATGCCGCCAAGGCGATCATGACCACCGACACCTTTCCGAAGGTGGCGACCGCGACGGCCAGGATCGGCGGAGCAAAGGTGACGCTCTGCGGCATCGCCAAGGGCGCCGGCATGATCGCGCCGGACATGGCGACGATGCTGTCCTTCGTCTTCACCGACGCCGCGATCGCCCCGCCGGCTTTGCAGGCGATGCTGAAGGACGGCGTCGCCACTACCTTCAACGCCGTCACCGTCGACGGCGACACGTCCACCTCCGACACGCTCATGCTGTTCGCGACCGGCAAGGCCAACCATCCGCGCATGACCCGCGCCGCCGATCCGCGGCTCGCGGCGTTCAGGAAGGCGCTCCATGCCGTGCTGGCGAACCTGTCCGAGCAGGTGGCACGCGACGGCGAAGGCGCGCGCAAGCTGATCGAGATCACCGTCGACGGCGCAACGTCGAACGCCTCGGCGCGCAGAATCGCGATGTCGATCGCCAACTCACCGCTGGTGAAGACGGCGGTCGCCGGCGAGGACGCCAACTGGGGCCGCGTCGTCATGGCGGTCGGCAAGGCCGGCGAGCCGGCGGATCGTGATAAATTGTCGATCTGGTTCGGCGGCATCCGCGTCGCGCACAAGGGCGCGCGCGATCCGTTCTACGACGAGGCCACGGTCAGCGAGAGGATGAAGGAGCCGGTGATCCGGCTCGGCGTCGCGCTCGGCATGGGCAAGGGCCGCGACCGCGTGCTCACCTGCGACCTGACGAAAGAATACGTCGCCATCAACGGGGACTATCGCAGTTGATCGCGCTCCGGCACGTCCGCACGCCGACGCTCGACATCGCGGTCGAGGACAGCGGCAGCGCGGACGCGACGCCGGTGATTTTGCTTCATGGCTGGCCATATTCGCCGCGCTGCTACGACGAGGTCGTGCCGCTGCTCGTATCGGCGCGCTGCCGCGTGATCGTGCCGCATTTGCGCGGCTTCGGCGCGACGCGGTTTCTCGACGCCGCGACGCCGCGCTCCGGCCAGCAGGGCGCGCTCGGCAACGACCTGCGCGAACTGATGGATGCGCTGAAGCTGTCGCGGGCGCTGCTCGCCGGTTACGACTGGGGCGGCCGCGCCGCCTGCATCGTCGCCGCGCTGTGGCCGGAACGCGCGATCGGGCTCGTCACCGGCAACGGCTACAACATCCAGGACATCGCCAACGCCAACAAGCCGCAGGCGCCGGAGCAGGAAGCACGCTACTGGTACCAATATTATTTCCACACCGAGCGCGGCCGCGCCGGGCTCGACCGGAACCGCCGCGACCTGTGCCGGCACCTGTGGCGGCTGTGGTCGCCGCAATGGGCGTTCGACGAGGCGGCGTTCGCGCGCAGCGCCGAGGCGTTCGACAATCCCGATTTCGTGGCGGTGACGATCCAGTCCTACCGCCACCGCTACGGCAACGCCCCCGGCGATCCGGCGCTCGAGCCGATCGAGCGGCGCCTCGCCGCGCAGCCGGCGATCGCGGCGCCGGCGAACGCGCTACAGGGCGAGAGCGACGGGGTCATGCCGCCGACGCTGTCGGAGAACCACGCCCGGCACTTCACCGGCCGCTACGAGCGCCGCGTCCTGCCGGGGGTCGGGCACAATCCGCCCCAGGAGGCGCCGAAGGCCTTCGCCGACGCCGTGCTGGCGCTGGTCCGGCCCGGCTAGCAGTTGGCCGCGGCCGGCCTGCCGGATTACCGTTTAAGTGACTTTAACCAAGCCCTCCTACCCTGCGGGTCGCATGTCGTGAGCAAGATCGTCCTTGTCGCCGCCTGCGCCCTTGTCGATGCCGACGGCCGCGTGCTGCTCGCACAGCGCCCCGACGGCAAGCCGATGGCGGGCCTGTGGGAGTTCCCCGGCGGCAAGGTCGAGCAGGGCGAGCGGCCGGAAGAGACCTTGATCCGCGAACTGAAGGAGGAACTGGGCATCGTCGTCCGTGAGCCGTGTCTCGCGCCGCTCACCTTCGCCAGCCATGCCTATCCCGACTTCCACCTCCTGATGCCGCTCTATGTCTGCCGGCGCTGGGAGGGGACGGTCAGCCCGCGGGAAGGTCAGGCGCTCGCCTGGGTGAGGCCGAACAGGCTCAAGGACTACGAGATGCCGCCGGCCGACGTGCCGCTGGTGTCGCACCTGATGGCGCTGCTCTGATCCTGCCGAACCAAAGGACGCAAACGATGCGCGAGTTCGTGAACGACCTGATCGCTCGTCTGCGTGGGTTGATCGGCGACCGGCGCGGCGCGACCGCCATCGAATACGCTGTTATTGCTTCAGGAATCTCGTTCGCCATCATCGCCACGGTGTGGACGATGGGAACGAGCATCAAGACCAATCTCTATGACCGCATCGCCGCCATGTTCTGACAGACGCGTCAGCGGCCCGTCTTCTCGCCCGCCGGAATTTCCTTCGCACCGAGTGCACCCGCCAGCCGCCGCGCCGCCGAACCGGGCTTGAGCGGCTTCTGCTGGCTCTCGTGCGGCGACCAGCCGGACAGCCAGGCAATTTCAAATGTCGCGCGCACGCGGCCGTCGGTATCGACGAAACGCTCGGCGTAGATCGCGGCCATGCGCAGCAAGGTCCGGCGCTTGAGCGGCGCGCGGCGGCGCTCGGTCAGCACGTTGGTCGCACCCATCGCGCGCAGGTCGCGCATCAGCGCAAAGACTGAGTCGTAGCGCACTGTCAGCCGGTCGGAATCGACCACCGGTAGGGCGAAGCCCGCGCGCTGCATCAGGCTGCCGAGTTCGCGCAGGTCGGCGAACGGCGCGACGCGTGGTGAGATGCCGCCCTCGATTTCGCTCTCGGCGGCGGCAAAGGCCTCGCGCAATTCGGTGAGCGTGTCGCCGCCGAGCATCGCCGCCAGCAGCAGCCCGTCCGGCTTCAACGCGCGGCGAATTTGAACGAGCGCGCCGGGCAAATCATTGACCCAGTGCAGCACAAGCGCCGACACCGCGAGATCGAGCGCGCCGTCAGCAAACGGCAGCGCCTCCTCGTCGGCAACGACGCGCGGGAATTGCCCGTCGAGCGCGGCTGCGGCCGGCGCGGCCGCGATCAGGGTGCCGATCTTGGCCATGCTGGCGAGCGCGCGGCGCAGCGCGTCCGTGGGCGTGCCGAGATCGACGGCGACGTCGAACGTGCGCAGCACTGCCGCCAATCGCTCGGCCAGCTCCGCCGCGACACGGTCGATGAGGAACGTCGCCGGCCCGCGCGCGCGGGCGCGCCGCTGGCGCTCGCGCAGGAGGAGGCGGTCGAAGATGGCCGGGTGCTCTGGCATCTGCTAGCCTTTAAGCATGAATGGGCTGGCGGCTGAAGGTGAACAACGGGCGTTCTCCCGCGTCGCGCAATGGCGGCGGGGTGTCGGCCACGCGCTACGCTTCACGCTGGACATGGCGCTGCCGCCGCTTTGCCCCTCCTGCCGCGAGCCGCTCGGCGACGGCCACGGCCTGTGCGCCGCCTGCTGGGCCAAGCTGTCGCTGATCGAGCCGCCTTATTGCGCGCGGCTCGGCATCCCCTTCGTCTACGATCCCGGCCCCGGCCTCCTGTCGATGGAGGCGATCGCCAATCCGCCGTCCTACGACCGCGCCCGCGCCGCCGTGCGCTACGACGACGTCGCCCGCGCGCTGGTGCACAAGTTCAAGTACAGCGACCATCTGGAACTGGCGCCTATGCTCGGCCAGTGGATGGCGCGGGCCGGGCGCGAGCTGACGCGCGAGGCCGACGCGCTGGTGCCGGTGCCGCTGCACTGGCGCAGGCTGTGGGCGCGGCGCTTCAACCAGTCGGCGGCTCTGGCCTCGGCCGTCTCCCGCGCCACAGGCGTGCCGGTGCTCTACGAGAGCCTCAAGCGCGTGCGCGCCACGCCGCAGCAGGTCGGCCTCGACAAGGGCGAGCGGGCTCAGAACGTGCAGGGCGCCTTCCGCGTGCCGCCCGAGCGCAAGGCCGATATCGCCGGGCGGCGGCTGGTCCTGATCGACGACGTGCTGACGTCGGGGGCGACGGTGGAGGCCTGCGCCCGCGCCTTGCTCCGGGCGGGGGCCGCCCATGTCGACGTGCTGACCTTCGCCCGGGTTGTCGCCGGGGCCCGCGCCACCATATAAGTGCCTCCAGAACCTTTGGAATCGCGCGATGCCTCCGGTCGAAATCTACACCACGCGGTACTGCCCCTATTGCCACGCCGCCAAGGCCCTGCTGAAACGCAAGGGCGTCGCCTTCAAGGAGATCGACGTCGGCGCCGACTCCGCGCTGCGCAGCCAGATGATGGAACGCGCGCACGGCGGGTATACCGTTCCGCAAATCTTCATCGGCACGGTGCATGTCGGCGGCTCGGACGACCTGCACGACCTCGAGCGGGCGGGCAAGCTCGATCCGCTCTTGGCCGGCGAAGGACAGGGTGCATGAGCAACAAGGCGGCGTTCAAGGCGGCGATGATCCAGATGCGGTCGGGCCTGACCCCGGCCGCGAACATCGACGCCGCCGCGCGCTTGATCGCCGAGGCCAAGAGCGGCGGCGCCGATTACGCGCAGACTCCGGAGATGACCAACATCCTCGCCGCCAATCGCGAGCAATTGTTCGCGACCGTGGTCGAGGAGAAGGCCGACGCCTCGCTCGCGGCGCTGCGCGAGCTCGCGCGCAAGCATGCGCTCTACCTCCACGTCGGCTCGCTCGCCATCAAACACAACGAGCGCGCCGTCAACCGCGCGTTCCTGATCGACCCGCAGGGCGACATCGCCGCGCGCTACGACAAGATCCACATGTTCGACGTCGATCTCGGCAACGGAGAGACCTACCGCGAGTCGAACAATTACGCTCCGGGCGATATCGCGGTCGTCGCCGACCTGCCCTGGGGCCGGCTCGGCATCACCATCTGCTACGACGTGCGCTTCCCCGCGCTCTATCGCGCGCTGGCCGAAGCCGGCGCGACGATGCTGACCGTGCCGTCGGCCTTCACGAAGCAGACCGGCGAGGCGCACTGGCACATTCTCAACCGCGCCCGCGCCATCGAGAACGGCTCGTTCGTCTTCGCCGCGGCGCAGGGCGGCAAGCACGAGAACAACCGCGAGACCTACGGCCATTCGCTGATCGTCGATCCGTGGGGCCGCGTGCTCGCCGAGGGCGGCACCGAGCCCGGCGTGATCATGGCCGAGATCGATCCGGGCGAGGTCGCGAAAGCGCGCGGCCGCATCCCGTCGCTGCAGCACGGCCGCCGCTTCGAGGTGATCGAGCCGATGGCCGAGCCGGCGCGGCTGCACGTGGTGCGGAGCCGCGAATGATCAAGTACACGCTCGTCTGCGACAAGAAGCACGAGTTCGACAGCTGGTTTGCCGACTCGGCCGCGTTCGAGCGGCAGGCCAAGCGCAAGCTCGTCGCCTGCCCGGTGTGTGAGTCGACGAAGGTCGAGAAGGCGATCATGGCGCCGCGCGTCGCGGCCAAGAAGGGCCGCCGCGTGCCGATCGAGATGCCGGCGCCTGCGCCGGAGGCGCCCGCCACGGCGCCGGCCGCCGCGCCGGTCGCGATGATCTCGCCGCAGGAGCAGGAAATCCGCGCCAAGCTCAAGGAACTGCGCGACCACCTGGTGAAGAATTCCGACAATGTCGGCGAGAAATTCTCCGAGGAAGCGCGCAAGATGCACTACGGCGAGATCGAGCATCGCTCGATCCATGGCATCGCCTCGCCCGACGAGGCGAAGGAGCTGATCGAGGAAGGCATCGAGTGCCATCCGCTGCCGGTGCTGCCGGACGAGCGGGATTAGCGCGCCGAATGGCGCGCGTGTCCCGGGCGCAGCGCGGCATGAAATGACGCGCTGCAGACCCGGGATCGCATCGATCTCCGAATTTTTGACGGTCCCGGATCAGCGACGCACCACTGCGTGCTGCGCCGCGTCCGGGACACGCGCCCTCACCCTTCCCTTACCGCCACCCAAATGAAGTGCTGCGCGCGGCCCTGCGGGCCCTTGGCGCGCACGGCGTTTTCGGTGACGGCGAAGCCGCTCTTGCGCAGCCGCCCCGTGAACTTCGCATCTGCCGCCGACGACCACACCGCCAGCACGCCGCCGGCTGTGAGCGCCTTGTGCGCGGCAGCGAGCCCGTTGACATCATAGAGCCGGTCGTTGGCCTTGCGCACGATGCCGTTCGGGCCGTTGTCGACGTCGAGCAGGATGGCGTCGTAGTCCACCCGCGGTGCACGGATCATGTCGACGACGTCCGCCTCGTGGATGGCGACGCGCGGATCGGCGAGGCTGGCGCCGAACAAGGACGCCATCGGCCCGCGCGCCCAGGCGATCACCGCCGGCACCAGCTCGGCGACGTCGATATGCGCCTGCGGCCCAAGGACCGTGAGCGCGGCGCGCAGCGTGAAGCCCATGCCGAGGCCGCCGATCAGGATCTTCGGCGCCGGACGCGTCTTGATGCGGTCGCAGGCGAGCGTCGCGAGCGCCTGCTCGGTCGCGGTCAGGCGGCTGCTCATCAATTCGTTGGAGCCGAGCTTGATCGCGAACTCGGTGCCGCGCCGCATCAGCCGCAACTCGGCGCCGCCGGGAATGTGCGCGCTGTCGAGCTTCTCCCAGGGCAGCATGGCGCCTAGTAGGCCCAGACCAGCAGCAGCACGCCGAGCACCACCAGCACGACGCCGGACAGCTCGCGCCTGGTGGTCGGCTCCTTGAAGACGAGGTGCGTCACCCCTTGCGCGAACAGCACCTCGACCAGCGCCAAAGTGCGCACATTGGCGGCGGTGGCGATGGCGAAAGCGAGGAACCAGAACTCCGAGGCGAAGGCGCCCATGAAGCCGGCGAACAGCGACGGCTTCCAGGCGCGGCCGATGTCGCGCAGCACCTTCGGCTCGCGCAGCACCAGATACGCGGTCAGCATCGCCGCCTGCATCACCAGGCCGACGGCGAGCGTGAAGGTCGCCGCCATGACAAAGTGCGGCAGATGCAGCGACAGGATGGCGCCGCGATAGCCGATCGCCGAAAGCGCGAACAGCGCGCCGGAGACGAGGCCGATCGCGGTCGAGCGCTTGGTCGAGACCTTGCTGGCGCCGGCTTTCAGCGAAATGACGATGACGCCGGCGGTGGCGATGACGATGGCCGCGGCGGTCAGCGGCGTCACCTTGTCGTGCAGGAAGATGAGGCCGAACAGCGCCACCTGCACCGGCTCGGTCTTGATGTAGGCATAGGCGACGACGAAGGAGCGTTCGCCCATGACGGACAGCATGGTCGCGGTGGCCGCGATCTGCATCACCGCGCCGGCCACCACCCACGGCCAGAACACCGGCGGCGGGCTCGGCAGGCTATAGCCGGTGACCACCATCACGCCGGGCAGGAACACGAACAGCGCGAACGGAAAGCCGAACAGGAAGCGCACATGTGTGGCGCCGACGGTGCCGAGCGTCGCGGTCAATTCGCGCTGCATGGCGTTGCGCGCGGTCTGCGCCGCGGCGGCGATCAGCGTGAAGACGGCCCAGAGCATGTGCGGTTTCCGGCAAAGCGATGCCCGGCGGGGCTGCCGGGCATGGTGGCAAGTGTCACCAATCGGCGCGCCGGGACAAGCCCGGGAATGGATAAACTGTCATGCCGCGCCGTCACGCAGCGTCGCGCGCGGCGGCCAGCATGTAGTTGACGTCCATGTCGGAGGAGAGCTGCCAGCGGTCGGCGAGCGGATTATAGATGACGCCGCGCTCGGCGATGACGCGCAGCCCGTTGCCCTCGATCGCCGTCTCGAGCTCCTCCGGCTTGACGAACTTGTCCCACTGGTGCGTACCGCGCGGCAGCCAGCGCAGGATGTATTCGGCGCCGACGATGGCCAGCGCGAAGCTCTTGAGCGTGCGGTTGAGCGTCGCCATCATCAGGAGCCCGCCCGGCTTCACCATCGCCGCGCAGGTGGCGACGAAGGCCGGCACGTCGACGACGTGCTCGACCACCTCCATCGCCAGCACGAGGTCGAAGCGCTCGCCGGCTTCGGCCAAAGCCTCGGCGGTCGTGGCGCGATAATCGGCCGTGACGCCCGTCTCCGCGGCGTGCGCCCGGGCGATCTCGATGTTCTCCGCCGCCGGGTCGATGCCGGTCATCTCGGCGCCGAGCCGCGCCAGCGGCTCCGACAGCAGCCCGCCGCCGCAGCCGATGTCGAGCATGCGCAGGCCCTTGAGGCAGCCGAGGAGCTTGGGGTCGCGGCCGAACCGCTCGGCCGCCCGGTCGCGCACATAGGCGAGCCGCACCGGATTGAGCTTGTGCAGCGGCGCCATCGGCCCGCGCGGATCCCACCAGGTCGCCGCCATCCGGGCGAACTGCTCGACCTCCCGCGGATCGACCGAGGCGGTCATCGCTCGCTTATCCTTAATTGACGCGGCCATACCACCGCCCGGTTCCGATTGTTGCAGTGCCGCAGCCGCGCCGTTATGTATACGCGCCTTTCGCGGCCGGCGCTTGAGCAAGCCCCTCGCCGGCCGCTTGTTAGCTGTTTTTCGCGGGTCCGGGAACCTCGATGCCACGTCTGGTGATGAAATTCGGCGGCACCTCCGTCGCCGACCTCGATCGCATCCGCAACGTCGCGCGGCATGTGAAGCGCGAGGTCGACGCCGGCTATGACGTGGCCGTCGTGGTCTCGGCCATGGCCGGGGTGACCAACCAGCTCGTCGCCTGGTGCAAGGACGCGGCTCCCCTGCACGACGCGCGCGAATACGACGCCGTGGTGGCGACCGGCGAGCAGGTCACCGCCGGGCTGTTGTCGATCGTGCTGCAGAACATGGGCATGGACGCGCGCTCGTGGCAGGGCTGGCAGTTGCCGTTGTTGACCGACAATGCGCACGCCTCCGCGCGCATCGCCGGGATCAACGGCGACGAATTAGTCCGCCGCTTCAAGGAGCGCAACCAGGTCGCCGTCATCGCCGGCTTTCAGGGCATCCACAAGGAGAGCGGCCGCCTCACCACGCTCGGCCGCGGCGGCTCCGACACGTCGGCGGTGGCGATCGCGGCGGCGATCGGCGCCGAACGCTGCGACATCTACACCGACGTCGACGGCGTCTACACCACCGACCCGCGCGTCGTGCCGAAGGCGCGCCGCCTCGACAAGATCGCCTTCGAGGAAATGCTGGAAATGGCCTCGCTCGGCGCCAAGGTCATGCAGGTGCGCTCGATCGAATTGGGCATGCTGCACAAGGTGCGCATCTTCGTGCGCTCGAGCTTCGTCAAGCCGGAAGACATCGACCCCAGAAAGACGCCCCCTGGCACGCTGATATGCGACGAGAGTGAGATCATGGAACAGCAAACCGTCACCGGTATCGCCTTCTCCAAGGACGAGGCGCAGATCTCGATCCGCGCCGTGCAGGACAAGCCCGGCGTCGCCGCCGCGATCTTCGGCCCGCTCGCCGATTCGAGCATCAACGTCGACATGATCGTGCAGAACGTCTCCGGCGACGGCGCCACCACCGACCTGACCTTCACGGTGCCCTCGGCCGACTTCGACCGCGCCCGCGCCACCATCGAGCGGGCCAAGGACAAGATCGGCTACGGCCGCCTCGACGGCGCGACCGACGTCGCCAAGATTTCGGTCATCGGGATCGGCATGCGCAGCCACGCCGGCGTCGCCGCCCAGGCGTTCAAGGCGCTCAGCGAGAAGAACATCAACATCCGCGCCATCACCACCTCCGAGATCAAGTTCTCGGTGCTGATCGACGCCGCCTATACGGAGCTGGCGGTGCGGACGCTGCACAGCCTCTACGGGCTGGACAAGGCGTAGGGCCCCTCTTCACCTCTCCCCGCCTGCGGGGAGAGGGAAAGCTGGCTTGCCCCTTGCATAAGCATTTGGCATAGCCTGACGGGGCGATGGCCGGGGAAATTGGCTCTCCCGGCCCCTATTCGTCCATGATCGGCCCGTAAAGGAGCCCCGGCTTCACCGGGCCTGAGGAATTGCTGATGCGTGGCGCGCTCGGCGGTCCGCGCGTGCTTCTACGCCGGCTTCGCGAGGTAATGGCGGAGCCGGTCAGCGCGCAGGATCGTCTCGACAAGGTTGTTGTCCTGATCGCCGCCAACATGGTGGCGGAGGTCTGCTCTGTCTACGTGCTGCGCGTGGACGGAACGCTCGAGCTGTACGCCACCGAAGGCCTCAAGCGCGAGGCCGTCCACCAGACCGTCCTGCGCCAGGACGAAGGCCTCGTCGGCCTGGTCTCGAGCGAGGCCAACCCGATCAACCTCTCCGACGCCCAGTCGCACCCCGCCTTCTCGTTCCGGCCGGAGACGGGTGAAGAGATCTATCACTCCTTCCTCGGCGTGCCGATCCTGCGCGCCGGCAACACCCTCGGCGTGCTGGTGGTGCAGAACCGCGCTCGCCGCACCTATACCGAGGAAGAGGAAGAGGCGCTGCAGACGACGGCGATGGTGCTCGCCGAGATGATCGCCTCGGGCGAGCTGTCGGCGCTGGCCCGGCCCGGCGCCGAGCCCGCCGCCCGGCACCCGATGCAAATGACGGGCGCGTGCCTGTCGGACGGCATCGCGCTCGGCCACGTCGTGCTGCACGAGCCGCGCGTCGTCATCACCAACGTCATCGCCGACGACGTGCCGCGCGAGTTGAAGCGCCTCGACGCGGCAATCGCCGCCTTGCGCGCCGATCTCGACCGGCTGGTCGAGCACCGCGATCTCGCCGACGGCGGCGAGCATCGCGATGTGATCGAAGCCTATCGCATGTTCTCGTACGACCAGGGCTGGCTGCACAAGATCCGCGAGGCGGTGACGACCGGCCTCACCGCGGAAGCCGGCGTCGAGCGCGTGCAGTCCGACACCCGCGCGCGGATGCTGCGCGCGTCGGACCCGTACATACGTGATCGTCTGCATGACCTCGACGACCTCGCCAACCGCCTGATGCGCGTGCTGATGGGCCAGGACCATGCCCCCGGGCGCGAGCAGATGCCGGAGAACGCCATCGTCGTGGCGCGCGCGATGGGCCCGGCCGCCCTGCTCGACTACGACCGCAAGCGCCTGCGCGGCCTCGTGCTTGAGGAAGGCGGCCCGACCTCGCACGTCTCCATCGTCGCGCGCGCGCTCGGCATTCCGACCGTCGGCGAGATCGACAACGCCACCGGCCTGGTCGAGGCGGGCGACGCCATCATCGTCGACGGCTCGACCGGCCACGTGCACATGCGGCCGACGCCGGAGATCGAATCCGCCTACGCCGAGCGGGTGAAGATCAGGGCGCGGCGCCAGGCGCAGTACCGCGCGCTCCGCGACCGCCCCTGCGTCACGAAGAACGGCGAGAAGATCGCGCTGATGATCAACGCCGGTCTGGCCATCGACCTGCCGCACATCGAGGAGACCGGCGCCAGCGGCATCGGCCTGTTCCGCACCGAATTGCAGTTCATGGTGGCCGATACGCTGCCGCGCACCAACGAGCAGCTCTCGCTTTACCGCTCGGTGCTCGACGCCGCCGGCAAGAAGCCGGTGACCTTCCGCACACTCGACATCGGCGGCGACAAGGTGCTGCCCTACATGCGCAACATCGAGGAGGAGAACCCGGCGCTCGGCTGGCGCGCCATCCGCCTCGGACTCGACCGCCCCGGCCTCCTGCGCAGCCAGGTGCGCGCGCTGCTGCGCGCCGCCGGCGGCCGTGAATTGCGCGTGATGTTCCCGATGATCGCCATGGTCGAGGAGTTCGACAAGGCGAAGGCGCTGGTCGAGGTCGAGCTGACGCACCTGCGCCGCCACGGCCACGCGCTGCCGGAACGGGTGCAGATCGGCACCATGCTGGAAGTGCCGTCGCTGCTGTTCCAGCTCGACGAGCTGTTCGAGCGCGTCGATTTCCTCTCCGTCGGCTCCAATGACCTGATGCAGTTCCTCTATGCCGCCGACCGCGGCAATATCCGCGTTTCCGAGCGGTTCGACCCGCTGTCGACGCCGGTGCTGCGCGCGCTGAAAGACATCGCCGACCGCGCCAGGAGGCACGGCAAGCCGGTGGCCTTGTGCGGCGAGCTCGCTTCGCAGCCGATCGGCGCGCTGGCGCTGGCGACGCTGGGCTATCGCGCGCTGTCGCTGTCGCCGTCCGCCGTCGGCCCGGTGAAGGCGCTGCTGATCGACCTCGACACGCGCAAGGCGGAAGCCGCCCTGCTGCCGCTCCTTGAAAAGCCGGTCGGCAGCGTGTCGATCCGGCAGAAGCTGCAGGAATTTGCCGCGTCGGAAGGCCTGCAGTTGTAGCGGGCTATTGTGCAAAGCCGTCCCGGCTTCCAGATTCTCCGCAGCGATTCCTTTTTTCCGCCGACCACCATACGAGACCGCGAGCCTTGATCGTCCTGCCGCAACAGAAGCTCGACGCCCTCCTCCACCGCCACGCGCTGGTGGAGCGCGAGCTCTCGTCCGGGCTCGCGCCCGAGGCGTTCGTGAAGCTGTCGCGCGAGCACGCCGAACTCGTGCCGGTGGTCGATGCCATCAAGGCCTACCGCGCCGTGGAGCAGGAGATCGCCGATCTCGACGCGCTGATCGCCGATGCCGCGACCGACGGCGAGATGAAGAAGATGGCCGAGGCGGAGAAGCCCGACCTTCAGGAGAAGCGCGACCGGCTCGCGCAGGACATCCGCATCGCGCTGCTGCCCAAGGACGCGATGGACGACCACGACGCCATCCTCGAAATCCGCGCCGGCACCGGCGGCGACGAAGCCGCGCTGTTCGCCGGCGACCTGTTCCGCATGTACGAGCGCTACGCCGCCAAGCAGGGCTGGACCACCGAAGTGCTGTCGCTGAGCGAGGGCACCAAAGGCGGCGTCAAGGAAATCATCGCAGAGGTGCACGGCCGTGGCGTGTTCGCCAAGATGAAGTTCGAGTCGGGCGTGCACCGCGTGCAGCGCGTGCCGGACACCGAAGCGTCGGGCCGCATCCACACGTCGGCGGCGACGGTCGCGGTGCTGCCCGAGGTCGAGGACGTCGACATCGCGATCAACGACTCCGATCTGAAGATCGACACGATGCGCGCGCAGGGAGCGGGCGGCCAGCACGTCAACAAGACCGAATCGGCGATCCGCATCACGCATATGCCGAGCGGCATCGTCGTCTACGTGCAGGAGGAGCGCTCGCAGCACAAGAACCGCGCCAAGGCGATGAAGATGCTGCGCGCCAAGCTCTATGACCAGCAGCGCTCGAAGCTCGACGCCGAGCGCGCGGCCGAGCGGCGCGGCCAGGTCGGCTCCGGCGACCGCTCCGAGCGCATCCGCACCTACAATTTCCCGCAAGGGCGCATCACCGATCACCGCATCAACCTGACGCTCTACAAGCTGCCGCAGGTGATGGAAGGCGAGGCGCTCGATGAGGTCGTCGATGCGCTGGTGACGCAACATCAGGCCGACTTGCTGGCGGCCGAAGGCGCCCAGTGAGGCCGGTCGCCGGGCTCAAGGCGGGCATCGGCGTCGACGAGGCGCAACACCTTCTGGCGAAGGGTTTCGCGATAGCCGGCATCGACTCCGGCATGACCGACGCGCGCGCGCTGATCGGCGCGGCGTTGCGGCTGTCGCGGGCGCAGCTTCTCGCGCAATCCGACCGCATCCTCGAGCCGCGCGAGATCGCGGCGATCTCGGCGTTGGCCGCGCGGAGGCTCAAGCGCGAGCCGGTGTCGCGCATCCTCGGCCGCAAGGAATTCTGGTCGCTGATGCTCGACGTGACGCCGGACGTGCTGGTGCCGCGCCCGGACACCGAGACTTTGGTCGAGGCGGCGCTCGATTACGTCGTGCGCGGCGGCTTGCGGCAGGAGAAGCTGCGCATCCTCGATATCGGCGCCGGCTCGGGCGCGCTGGTGCTGGCGCTGCTCCAGGAATTGCCGAACGCGCTCGGCGTCGCGACCGACGTCAGCGCCGCCGCGCTCCATGTCGCGCGCAGCAACGCGGAGCGGCTCGGACTGGCGCCGCGTTGCGCCTTCGTCGTCTGCAACATGGCGGACGGCGTGCAGGGCCGCTTCGACCTGATCGTGTCCAACCCGCCCTACATCGCGCGCGGCGCGATCGCCTCGCTCGATCCGGAAGTGCGCGACTACGACCCTCGCCTCGCGCTCGACGGCGGCGCCGACGGTCTCGACGCCTATCGCGCGCTTGCCGCGGCGGTTCCGCCGCTGCTCGCGCCGGGCGGGCGGCTGATCGTCGAACTGGGCGCCGGGCAGGCCGGTCCGGTGACGGCGCTGTTCGAAGCCGAAAAGATTGATGTCCTATCGATTCGCGCCGATCTGGGCGGCATTCCGAGGGCTCTGGTCGGCCGTTTACCCTCTCCGCCGGCGGCATGAGCGAATCGCATCGGCCGCGGGCGGAAACGCAGGGCTTGGGTGCAGGGCAAAAAAGGGCTTGGAATAACCGCCGGGAACGACTAGCTTTCGGTCACGGAATCGACCCGTGATCATTGCCCCGCAGGAACCCCGGAGCACGGCTCTGAGTGGCGGCGGCGCAGGACGGACGGCGAGAGCCGGCTTAGCAAAGCGCCAGATACGAGAGGCCTTTACGAAGCCGGCGCCTTTACGAAGATCGGCAAAGGACAGGCGTCAGCTACGGGTCTGAACGCTTCACCGGTTAGGCGCAGCACAATTCTACAACAGAGCAAAACGCGCTTGAACGAGAACTTGGCGACGCCGCGGGCGGCCGCGGCCAAGGGGTTGCGGCTGTAATCGCAAAACGCGAACGCACAACAGCTCTTGTACGAGCTTGGGTTTCTGGCGCGGACGTGCAGGTCCGGCCGCGCAGCGAATTGGTCTGGACTTGCGAGAACGGAACGCGACGCAAGCGGTGACTTACCGCGGCACAAGGGAAGGTCGGCGAACAGGCACATCATGAGAAACGGTCAAAAGCGCATGCGGGGTCGGGGGAATCACCGCAAGAGCCAGAACCCGCTCACTCGGGTCTACGAGTCGAACGGCCCCGACGTTAAAATTCGCGGCACGGCCTCGCACGTCGCGGAGAAATACATCCAGCTCGCGCGCGACGCGCAGAGCTCGGGCGACCCGGTCGCGGCGGAAAACTACTATCAGCACGCCGAGCACTACTTCCGCCTGATCGCGGCGGCGCAGGAGCAATTCCGGCAGCAGAACCCCTACTACCAGCAGCAGCAGGGCGGCGGCGCGCCGCAGGGCGCGGCCGACGACAATTACGACGACGACGGCGACGATCAGCCGAACTTCATGGGCCAGAACGAGCCGAGCTTCGTGCCGCGCGAGCCGCAGGCACAGGCGCAGCCTTACCTGCCGCGCGACGCGCAGCCCTTCCCGCCGCGCGACCAGCAGCAGCCGCGTCAACAGCAGCCTTACGCGCAGCAGCAGCAACAGCCGTCGGGCGAGACCGACATGGGCGGCCTGCCGGCCTTCATCACCGGCAGCGGCGGCCCGCAGCCGCAGCAGAACGGCGGCGGCCAGAACGGCCACGATCAGGGCGACCGCGGCGACCGCTTTGGCGGCCATCACCGGCGACGCCGGCGGCGTGGCGGTGGCGGCGGCGGCGGCTTCCGTCCGGAGCGCGCCGACTTCGGCAGCCAGCCGGGCAATGACGGTGGCGACGGCGCCGAGTAAGACGACAATTGAAAAAGATGCGCCGGGCGACGCTTCAGCCGCCCGGTGACGGAGCCGGCGCCAGAGCCGGCTCGAGCGCCGGCACAAGCCGCCGCTTCACGCGCCGCGCCGGAATGGCGCGATAGACCTGCTTGGTCGCTTCCACCAGATGCACGCCGGCAAACGGCGCCGACAAGGTCGCGCCGGTGCGCTCCCACGCGAAGGCTGAGCGCAGGAACCAGCCGCGCTCGACCGGCGGCACGTAGAGCGCCTCACTCCAGCCGGTCGGCGTGAACCAGGTCTCGCGCAAGAGCTGGTTGATCTGCGTGCGCGAATATGGGCGGCCGTGACCGAACGGCGTCGTGTCGGTCCGCGCCCAGACGCCGCGCCGGTTCGGCACCACCGCGAGCACGCGCCCGCCGGACGCAAGCACGCGCCACACCTCGCGCAGCAATGCCGCGGGGTCGTGCGTCATCTCCAGATGATGCACCAGCAGGATGCGGTCGATGGTGGCGTCGGGCAGCGGCAGCTCGAACTCGTCGACCAGCGCCGACAAAGCCGGCCGCGCGGTCGGCCATTTCACCACGCCCTGCCCGGCCGGCATGAAGGCGAGGCAGCGCTCGGCCTCCTCGCGGAACAGGCCGAGATAGGGCGTCGCATAGCCGATGCCGAGCACGCTCTGGCCCGACGTGTCGCGCCACAGGCTGCGGATGCCGCGGCCGATGAAGCGGCGGGCGACGACCCCGAGCCTCTGGCCGTAGAAATTGCGCAAATCAACGACGTCGATCGACATGGCGGGTTGAGGATTACCACAGTTTGGCCTGCCGGAGGCGCGCCGGGCGCACCGCGCGTGCAAGGCGATTGCCGGGCATGGTAAAGGTCGCCCGAAACGCCAGGAAGGACCGCAATAATGCCCGCAGAGACCCGCCTGTTCCGCTGCCTGTCCGACAATTTCGGCGTGCTCCTGCACGACCCCGCCACGGGCGCGACCGCGTCCATCGACGCGCCCGAGGCGGCGCCGGTCGAGGCGGCGCTGAAGGAGACCGGCTGGAAGCTGACCGACATCCTGGTCACGCACCACCATCACGATCACACTGGCGGCATCGCGGCGCTGAAGCAGAAATACGGTTGCCGCGTGGTCGCCCCCGCCGGCGAGGCTAACAAGATTCCATCTGTCGATGAGACGGTGCGTGAAGGCGACACGGTGAAAGTCGGCAAGCTTTCCGCCGGCGTCATCGAGACCCCCGGCCACACGCTCGACCACATCGCCTACTGGTTCCACGCCGACAAACTCGCCTTCGTCGGCGACACCTTGTTCTCGATCGGCTGCGGCCGCGTCATCGAGGGCACGCCGGCGCAGATGTGGACGTCGCTGAAGAAGTTGCGCGACCTGCCGGACGACACCGCGATCTATTGCGGCCACGAATACACGCTCGCCAACATCAAGTTCGCGCTGACCGTCGAGCCGGGCAACAAAGTGCTGGCCGCGCGCGAGGCCGAGGCGAAGCGGCAGGTGCAGGAAGGCAAGCCGACGGTCCCGACCACGCTCGGCGACGAGAAGCTCGCCAATCCGTTCCTGCGCGCCGACCGCGCCGACGTCGCCGCCGCCATCGGCATCGCGGGGAAATCGGCAAGTGAAGTGTTCACCGAAATCCGCGCAAGGAAGAACAAGTTCTGATCGCGCCCGTGCCCACCGCCGCCGAGATGATCGCCAAGCTCGCGCTGAAGCCGCACCCCGAAGGCGGCCATTACCGCGAGACGTTCCGCGACACGCATCTGATCGGCGGGCGGCCGGCCTCGACCGCGATTCTGTTCCTGCTCGCGCGCGGCGAACGCTCGCACTGGCACCGCATCGACGCCGTCGAGATCTGGCACTGGCACGCCGGCGCGCCGCTGAAGCTTGCGATCGTCGACGGGTCGAAGGAAGAGATCGTCCGCCTCGGCGCCGACGTCCACGCCGATGAGGTGCCACAGGCGATGGTGCCGGCGCGCGCCTGGCAGGCGGCGGAGTCGCTCGGCGACTGGACCCTCGTCGGCTGCACCGTGGCGCCGGGGTTCACCTTCGACACGTTCGAGCTGGCGCCGAAGGACTGGTCGCCGCGCTGACTATTTTGTCTTGCGATCCCAGGCCGCGATCAGCCCGCCGCCGGAAATGAGCAGCGCGGCCACCAGCAGGCTCACCGTCGCCGGCGCGTAACCGGCCAGCACCAGGAACAGTGTCGACAGCACCGGCGCCGCATAGGAGCCGACGCCGAGCAGGCGGATGTCGCCGCGCTTGACGCCGATGTCCCAGACATAGAACGCGATGCCGACCGGGCCGATGCCGAGCGCGAGCACCGCGAGCCATTGCGCCGCATCCTGCGGCCACACCGTCGTCTCGAACATGGCGTGCGCCAACGTCGCGATCAGCGCCGTGACGACGCAGAAGCCGGCAACCGCCGCCGTCGGCACGGCGGCGAAGCGGCGCGACAGCACCGAATAGCCCGACCACGCGAAAGCGGCGCAGAGCGCGAGCAGATAGCCGGGCAGAAAATCGAGCCCGAGCGCCACGCCCTTGCCGATGAACAGGACGATCGTGCCGGCGAGGCCGAGCAGCGCGCCGATAACGTGCCTCACGCGCAGCCGCTCGCCCGGCAGCAGGCCGGAGAACAGCACGATCAGCAGCGGCCAGAGATAGTTGATGAGGCCGGCTTCGGCCGGCGGCGCCAGCCGGAGCGAGGCAAAGTAGAGCGCGTGATAGCCGGCGAGCCCGCCGACGCCGAGCGCCCACACCTTCGGCGGCTGGCGCAGCGCACCCCAGGCGCCCGACCGCGCGACCCAGGCGATCCCGATCGTGCCGCCGACCGCGAAGGTCATCGCCAGAAGCTGGAACGGCGGCACGCGGCCGGACATCACGGTCAGCAGCGCCAGCAGCGACCACATCAGGATCGCGGCAAAGCCGATAAGGGTGGCGCGGGTTGCGGGCATGGCGGTGAACATTGGGCCGGACTGCCTAGCGCAGTTGTGCAACCCGGACAATGCGGCCCGGTCCGGCCGTGGCCGGGCACTTGTCCCGGCTGCCCACGTCATTACTGTTGCGCCCCAAGAAGAGGCCTCGGGGGGCAATCAATGAGCGGCGACGCCAGCGCGCGCGGCATGATCGCGGTCGACAAGATCGGCACCAAGATCCTGTTCCTCAATCCGCGCACTTACGTGATCGAGTCGATCCTCGACGGCTTCCAGAAGACCGTGCACGAATTGCTGGTCATCCCCGAGACCGGCCGCGCCTATGTGCCGATCTTCGGCGACGGCATCCACGGCCGCAATCCGAACCCCGGCCATACGCTGCTGGTCATCGATTGCCTCGCGCGCAAGCACATCGCCACCATCGACCTCGCGCCGCTGAGCGCGCCGCACACGCTGCGGCTCGGCGCCGACGGGCTGATCTACATCACCTGCGAGAACAGCGCCAAGGTGGCGGTGATCGATCCGAAGACGAACAAGGTAATCGACACGATCGACTCCGGCTCGACCAACGGCCACCGCCTCGCCATTCCGGACGACGGCCGGCGCCTCTACACCGACAACGAGGAGGACGCGACGGTCTCGGTGATCGACGTGCCCAACCGCAAATTGCTCGGCAAGATCGCGACGCGGGAGAAGCTCGCCGGCATCGCCGTCTCGGGCGACGGCAAGACCGTGATCGCGGTGAGCGACGACAGCCCGGTCGTCTTCGCCATCGACACGGCGGCGGGAAAGGTCGTGCGCACCGTGCCGCTCGAGGGCGTCGAGAAGGCGGCGCAGATCGCGCGCTATTCGCCGAACGGAAAGCTGCTCGTCGTGTCGAGCCTCAACAGCAACAAGATCAGCATCATGGACGCGGCGACCTTCGGCAATCAGTCGGCGATCGCGGTCGGCAGCCAGCCGATGGATTTCGCGTTCAGGAACGGCGAGCTGTTCGTCGGCTGCCAGGGCGACGGTACAATGCACATCATCGATATCGCCGGCCGCCGCAACAAAACGCACGTTCGGGCGGGGTCGGGTTGCGAGTCGATCGGATTTTTCTAGCGGCTATCGTCGCATGCCGGATTCGATATCCGTTGGACAAGTGGTAGCCATTTCCCGCCCCAACCCGTAATATACGTCCGGGTACTGGCCGCCGTATGGGCGCGGCACGGGGTGGCGTTTTCAGCATGCGTGGGCGTTTGGCGCTGCGAAGTCCGATGGCGACGGCGGCCGCAATCGCGCTGTCGACATTGGCCCTGTTGACTGTTCTGCCGTCGACGGCGCGCGCCGACTGTATCCTGACCGGGTCGACCGTCACCTGCGCGCCGCCCGGCACCGGCGGATTCACGGCTGCCACCGACGGCCTCACCGTCACCGTTCAATCCGGCGCGACGGTCACCGTAACCGGCGCCGGCAACGGCGCAATCACGGTCAACAACACAAGCACCGTCACGAACAACGGCACCATCTCCGGCGGCGATGATACGGCGGGCATTCTGGCCACCGACGGCAACACGATCGTGAATAACGGCAGCATCGCGACCGGCGCCAATGGCGCCGGCGTCAGCGCCGGCAACCGCAACACCGTCACGAATGCCGGGCAAATCACGGTCGGCGACGGAGGCAGCGGCTTCGGAATCGCCGTCGGCTTCAACGGCACCGTCGTCAACTCCGGGTCGATCACCGTCGGCCAAGGCGCGACCGGCATCGCGGCCGACAACAATGGGAGCCTGCCGGTATCCAACAGCGTCACCAACAGCGGCAGCATCATCGTCGGCACTTTCGGCACCGGCATCATCGTCACCAACAAACATCGTATCCTCAACAGCGGCACGATCAGCGGCGACAGCATCATCGGCATAAAGACCGACAACAACAGCGTCGTCACGAACACCGGCACGATCAGCACGGGCGCGAGCGGCACCGGCGTGGAGTTCGCACACGACGGCAACACCCTCTTCAACTACGGAACGATTACGGCGACCGGCGCCAATGGTGCCACCATCTTCAGTTGCAGCTGCACGAACAACAACGTGTTCAACAACATGGCGGGAGGCACGCTGGACGGCCGCCTCACCGTCGACGGCGCCGGCAACACGCTGAACAATTCCGGTTTGCTGATCGTCACCGATGCCGGAACGCCCATCGGCTATCCGACCTTCCTGATCGCGAACCAATTTGGACTCGGCGCCGGCAACACGTTCATGCAGACGTCGACCGGCACGCTGGCTCTGCGCATGGACAACACGGGAGCGATCGACAACTTGACCGCCGACGCGATCGTCCCGGGCGGCACCGTGAAGATCGTGATTCAGCCGCAGTTGTATCCGTCGCAGACCTTTTCCGGCACGGCGATCTCGGCTCTTGGCGCCCCCATCACAGCGCCGTTCGCGCACTACACGGCTTCCTCGCCATTCTTCACCGTCACGCCATTCTACGACTCGAACGACCCGACGAACTACCAATCGATCACGTTCGAGCTCGACCGCCTTCCGTTCGGCGCGGTGCCGGGCGCGACCGACAACCAGCGCGCCGTCGGCAACGCGCTCGAGGCCGGTTATTCGACGTCGCTGACCGGAACCCTCGCCACGTTCTACTCCAACCTGCTTGCCGTCTCGTCGCTCGACGTCCTTGACCAATTGTCCGGCTCCGGCACCGCCGCGGCGCAGAACGGCGCGTTCGGCGCCAGCGGCCTGTTCAACGACACGATGACGCAGCAGGGCCTCGCCTGGATCAACGGCACGGGCGGCGGCGGCTTCGGCGCGCCTCTGCCATACGCCTCCGCCGACAAGCCCGAGATGAAGCCGGGCTACGAGGCGTTCGCGGCGATGCGGCCGCGCGCGCCGAAGGCTCCGGAATGGCGCGCCTGGGCGCTGGGCTTCGGCTCGACCCGCAGCATCGATGGCAGCGGCGGCACCGCGGGCCAGTCGGTGCAAACCGCCGGCGGCGCCTTCGGCGTCGAGCGCGTGTTCGGCGGCGATGTGCTGTTGGGCCTCGGCGCCGGCGGCAGCAAATCGAATTTCTCGGCGTCCGGCCTGTCGACCAGCGGCAGCATGGACGGCGGCCATGTCGGCGGCTATGTCGCGAAGCGCTGGGGCGACCTCTACGCGCTCGCCACGATCAATTACGCGCATTTCGACAATACGACCGACCGCACCATCGCCGGCGTCGGCGCCACCGAATATGCGCACGGGCGCTTCGGCAGCGACCAGCTCGGCGGCCGCTTCGAGCTCGGCTGGCGGCGGCGCATCGCGGGCTACAACGTGACGCCGTTTGTGGCCGTCGAGCCGTCGACGCTGTGGCAGCAGGCCTATACGGAGACCTCGGCCACGGCCACCGGCAGCGCCGGCATATTGGGCTTGAGCTACGCCGCGCGCGAGACGACCTCGCTGCCGACCTTCGCCGGCGCGCAGCTCGACACGACGTACATGGTAGGCGGCCACACCGTGCGGCCGTTCCTGCGCGCGGCCTGGGTGCACGAGTTCATGCCCGCGCGGCAGATTTCGGCGAGCTTCGTCAGCATCCCTTCGCCGTCCTTCACCGTCGACGGCGCGCGGCCGGCGAGCGACGCGGGGCGCTTCAGCGGCGGCCTGACCTGGACGATCGACGCCAGCAAGGCAGTATTCGCCCGCGTCGACAGCGAATTCTCCGGCAGCGGCACGATGGTCGCCGGCACCGCCGGCGCGCGCATCAGCTGGTGAGAGGCCGGCGCGTCAAGTGAGATACTGGCCGCCATTGACGGTCATGGTCGAGCCGGTGATCAGCCCGGCCTCGTCGGAGGCGAGGAAGACGACGCAGCGCGCGATCTCCTCCGGCTCGCCGAGACGGCCGATCGGGATCAGCGGCAGGATCGACTTCTCCAACACCTCCTTCGGCACCGCCTGCACCATTTCGGTGTTGATGTAGCCCGGGCAGATGGCGTTGACGGTGATACCGGCGCGCGCCCCCTCCTGCGCCAGCGCCTTGGTGAAGCCGAGGTCGCCAGCCTTCGCCGCGGAATAGTTCACCTGGCCGAACTGGCCCTTCTGGCCGTTGATCGAAGAAATGTTCACGACGCGGCCGAACTTGCGCGCGCGCATGCCTTCCCACACCGGACGCGTCATGTTGAACAGCGAGCCGAGATTGGTGCCGATGACCTGCGTCCACTGTTCCGGCGTCATGCGGTGGAACGGCGCGTCGCGGGTGATGCCGGCGTTGTTGACCAGGACCTCGACGGGACCGAGCGCGGCCTCGACCTGCTTGATGCCGCCGGCGCAGGCGTCGAACGACGACACGTCCCATTTGAACACGGGGATGCCGGTCTCGGCCTTGAATTTCTGCGCCGCCTCGTCGTTGCCGCCATAATTGGCCGCGACGTTGTAGCCCGCCGCCTTCAGCGCCCTGGAGATCGCCGCGCCGATGCCGCGGGTTCCGCCGGTGACCAAAGCAACACGCGCCATTTCATGCCCCTCTTGGAATGCGCCGTCATGCCCGGCCCCACGCCCGGCATGGATGTCCTCTCTCGATGACAGCTTAAAGACGTGCATAGCCGGCACAAGGCCGGCTATGACTCAGATCAAATGCAAATTTTGTGCGATGCGGGCGGGCGGTTGCCGTTTCGTTGAGTGACCGCTCCACGCCCCTCTTCCCGGTGCGGGTTCGCTAGCGCTCCACGCCCTTCTCCCCAGTGCGTGTTCGCTACCGCTCCACGCACATGGCAATGCCCATGCCACCGCCGATGCACAAAGTGGCGAGGCCCTTCTTGGCATTGCGCTTCTGCATTTCGTAGAGCAGCGTCGTCAGAACGCGCGCGCCCGACGCGCCGATCGGGTGGCCGATGGCGATGGCGCCGCCATTGACGTTGACCTTGCCGGTATCCCAGCCGAGGTCCTTGTTGACGGCGCAGGCCTGCGCCGCGAAGGCCTCGTTGGCCTCGATCAGGTCGAGGTCGTCGGTCTTCCAGCCGGCCTTCTTCAATGCCGCGCGCGAGGCCGGGATCGGACCCGTGCCCATGATCGCCGGATCGACGCCGGCATGCGCCCACGATACGATGCGGGCGAGCGGCGTGTGGCCGAGCTTGGCAGCTTCCGACGCCTTCATCAGCACCACCGCGGCGGCGCCGTCATTGATGCCGGATGCGTTCGCCGCCGTCACCGTGCCTTCCTTGTCGAAGGCCGGGCGCAGCTTGGCGATCGAGTCCATCGTGACGCCGGCCTTCGGGTATTCGTCGTTCTCGACGACGGTGTCGCCCTTGCGGCCATTGATCGTGACCGGCACGATCTCGTCCTTGAAGCGGCCGGACTTCATCGCGGCTTCCGCCTTGTTTTGCGAGGCGACCGCGAACTCGTCCTGCTGCTGGCGCGTGATCTGCCACTGCTTGGCGACGTTCTCCGCCGTCGTGCCCATGTGGTAGCCGTTGAAGGCGTCCCACAGGCCGTCCTTGATCATCGTGTCGACGAGCTCGAGCGAGCCCATCTTCACGCCGTTGCGCAGATGCTGCGCGTGCGGCGCCATGCTCATCGACTCCTGACCGCCGGCCACGACGATGTCGCTGTCGCCGTTGAGGATCGCCTGATAGCCGAGCGCGACCGCGCGCAGGCCCGAGCCGCAGAGCTGGTTTACGCCCCACGCGGGGCTCTCGACCGGGATGCCGGCGGCGATCGACGCCTGCCGCGCCGGGTTTTGACCCTGACCGGCGGTGAGGATCTGCCCCATGATGACTTCGCTGACACGGTCGCCCGAGACACCGGCGCGCTCGAGCGCGGCCTTGATCGCCGTCTTGCCGAGCTCGTGCGCCGGCAGGTTGGCGAAGGCCCCATTGAAGGCGCCGACCGGCGTGCGGGCGGCGCTGGCAATGACGATGTCGTCTTTCATCCGAAACTCCTGTTGCGGTCGATTGGCGGGCGGAAGGGGCCTTTTCGGCACTGCCGCATCCTTGAGAAGGCAGGCGGGCGTGTCAACGCGGCGGCGCCTCCGGAAGACTAGGGAGAAATGGCGGTTTTCCGGCCAGGGCGCAAGGGTTGCGGTGCCGCAATCGGGCCTGCCGCGCCGCCACAAAAGGGGTTGGCCCTGACCTAGGCCAGTGGTTATGCTGACGTTTCAGGCAGGGGGAAGCGTGCGGACATGGCAGACGAAAAAGAGCCGGTCACAATCAAGAAATACGCCAACCGGCGGCTCTACAACACCGGCACCAGCACCTACGTCACGCTCGAGGACCTCGCCTCAATGGTCAAGGATGGCGAGGATTTCGTCGTCTACGACGCCAAGTCCGGCGAGGACATCACCCGCTCGGTGCTGGCGCAGATCATCTTCGAGCAGGAGAACAAGGAAGGGCAAAGCCTGCTGCCGATCACCTTCCTGCGGCAACTGATCCGATTCTACGGCGACAGC